>Ga0268299_1000805_pt1 | contig 77665 bp, 55 predicted proteins | sample NOBtaG_FD_193484 | JGI IMG/M metagenome (GOLD analysis project Ga0268299, IMG submission 193484) | Activated sludge microbial communities from bioreactor in Nijmegen, Gelderland, Netherland - NOB reactor | ecosystem: Engineered > Bioreactor > Aerobic > Activated sludge | place: Netherlands... | reverse complement strand
TGATTATTATGGCAACCATAAACCACAAATTAAAATCCGGCCAGGCTATTTATATAAAATAGTCCAGGACACTAAACAAACAAAATTTATTGAGTCTGGTTTAGGTACTCATCCTTTAGAAATACAAGTAGAAAACACATTAAATCAAGGGGCTTATAACGTTAATATTTTTCGTAGTGACAAGCTTCTTAGTCGTCATCCTTCGCTAATACCACAGGAAAAAGCATTTTTCCAATTTAAGTATATTCTTTGGGTTGGGATTTTGCCGAAAGTTCAAGAAGGCGAAATACTTCTTTTATCAGATATAGAATTAAACACTAGGTTCCAACAATTTTATTTAATAGGTGTAAAAAAAGCCGAGCTAATACTAGCTGGAGGGGGTTTTGGCCCGGAAAGTAAACCATTTAGTTTTCATTTAATAAATGTAGAAATGTTTTAGGAGGTAATTAAAATGGCGGATTATGTATATGCAATTATTTACGACAGTACAGGAAATTTTGCTGCTTTTACAAAAAATGCTAGCGGCTATTTTTTCTCTAATGGAAGTGGTGGTGGAAATATTGTTACAGCAGGCCAACCATTAAATGGAGGGGGAAAATTTGCTTTTCCTGGTGGGGCATTAAATACAAATGAAGACACTACAGCAGGAGCAATTAGAGAGTTTAAGGAAGAAACAAATTATGATTTAACTAACAATTATACAGATACATTTTTTGAAAAATATCTAACTGCTAGTGCTACATATTATGGGGTGTATTTTAAGGTTGCTAGTTTATCTACAATAATTTCGACTATCACGGCAAATTTATTACAAGGTAGTCAAGCTATGGCAGATGTTCAAAGTGGCAAAATTACAGCTTATGCAGATATTTTTACAGCTTATCCTAACTGCCCGCCAGATAATGAGTTAGCTACAGTTGCAAGCTGGAATCTAGTTAATGATGAAATCAAGATCCAAGCCTTAAATGATGATACAGATACAGACTGGTTTTATGACATTTTAGATTATTTGTATGATAAAGAATTTCATACTAGTTAACATAACTTAAATATTTATAAGTGTTTAAGGAGCAGTATGCAATTTGATATAAATAGTTTTTGGACACAATATAAAAAATATTTTTCAAATCCAACAGATGATGAACTTTATCATTTACCATTTATTCTTAACCTTGCATCACAGGATAAAAATATTGATGGTGTCTATCAATTAGCTTATATGTTGGCTACAGCAATGTGGGAAACAGGACAATTTAAGTATTTAGATGAACAGGGTAGCGAGAAATATTTTTCAAAATATCAAAATAAAATAGGCAATACTCAAACAGGTGATGCACAACGCTATCGCGGACGTGGCTATGTTCAATTAACAGGGCGAGCTAATTATAAAACGGCTACAGAAAAGCTTAATTTGCCAGGCGTTAATTTTGAAGATAGCCCATTTTTAGCAGCAGACCCTAAATATGCCTATCAGATAATGGTAAGAGGATGTTTAGAAGGTTGGTTTACAGGTCGCAAACTTTCAGATTATGTTACGGTTGATGGAAGTAAACGCGATTATAAAAATGCTCGCAATGTAATTAATCCAGGTGAGCTAAAAGAGGAAAACGCTCCGGGTGTAGAAAATACAACACTTTGGGCCGGTTACTTTGAGTTAATTTTACAAAATTCTATTGCAGAAGAAGCATTGCCAGAAATTCCCCCAGAATATATTGAAGATGCTTCAGAAAATACAAAATCTTCTGTTCCTAAACTAGTAGTGCAACCAACTGCCCAGATTCCAGCTACACAAGCTGCTTTTAGTTCACCAATAGCCGCTTATGTTGATAAAGCAAAAGAGGTTCTGCCAGCTTCTATTACTACAATAAAGAGATTTGGAGCAATGCTAATTGGATGTCTTAGTAGTATTTCAATGAGTGTTGCAGCTTTTATTAAATCAGAGCCTGTTATTAGCGAAATAGTCATAGGAACAGCCTTAGTTTGTTTAATTTGGCTAATTTCTTTCTATATTTATACTGAACATGTTTTGGATTCTAAGCGAATGCAAGCAACTGCTAGCCCAACAAAAAATAGTGTTAAGTAAAAAATTATTTTTATTTAATACAGTGTAACTTAAATACTCTGATATTTTTATCTAAAGCCCCAGCGGGGCGACATATTTGTAGCGTAGGGTTTCAACCCTACGTATGATAATGCGGGGCAATAGAGTCACGAATGTGACGACATAATTAACCTATTGTATTTGTTAGATTTATTATGTCGTCGCTACGCGACTTTAATTATGTATGATCACTATACCTAGGGCTTACGCCCTAAGCTATATATCTATCGCCCCGTTGGGGCTTAAGATTCAAAAATATAACATTTCTTAGTTTACGCTGTAATTACTTTGCTTTATGGAAATTTTATGAAAGGTCTGGATACTAATAGAAATTGTACAGATTTAGCCAATTGCTTAAAGCAGAGTGGGATAGATTTTGTTGCTCGTTATTATAGTCGTACTACTAAAAATGCTGATAAACGTCTGACTTTAGCCGAAGCACAAGCCCTAAGCCAAGCAGGGCTTTATTTAGTGACAGTCTATGAAGATAGCCCAACTAGCAAAGATTATTTCTCTAGTGATCGTGGCAAAAGTGATGGGAAAAGTGCTTATGCTTATGCACAAGATATAAATCAACCTAGAGATTCAGCCATTTATTTTGCTGTTGACTATGACGCTACAATGGCAGACATAGAAGGCCCAATCATACAATATTTTAATGGTGTATATGATGGGCTTAAAGACTCAGCTAATGCTAAACCAATTTATAAAATTGGGGTTTATGGTTCAGGTGCAACTTGTGATTATCTGCGTAAAAACTTAAGTTTTGTTGAATTTTCCTGGCTTTCCTGCTCTACAGGTTGGTTAAATTCAAAAACTTATAGTAATTGGAATATTAAACAATCCCTTGCCACTACTTCTTTATGTGGACTAGATAAAACAGCATGGGATAGCAACGAATCACAAAGCAATTTTGGACAATTTACTTTACAACCTGCTCAACTAACCAACAATTTACCTACCAATCAACCAAATCAAATTCCAATAACAAATACAGGTTTCTTAAATGCTTCTACAGGTACGCTAAACCGCTTACTGCTAACTCAAACAGGTGTTGTTGGCAGCATTGTTGCTACTGTTGGAGCATTTATCAAAGCTGAACCTGTTGTTAGTGCTGTAATAATTATAATTGCACTGCTGGGAATAACTTGGTTAATCTCATTTTATATCTATTTGGAATACTCATTAGACTGCCAAAGAATTGATATTGCAGCAGATCCAAATAAGCATAATGTTACATAATCATAATCTTTAATCAAAAATTAATTAAATAAAATTTACTATTATCTACATAATTGTATAACTGTAGTTGCTTTTCTCTAGTTGATAAGTTAAATTCTACGACTACACACGATTGATTTAGGAATAGTTATGTCTGCGCCTTTACCTGGGGAAGTAACTCAATTATTAAAACGTTGGAGTGATGGAGACAAGACAGCATTAGAATCAATAATGCTTGTACTCTACGATGATTTGCGTAAGCTAGCTAGTAGGTATCTAAAAAACGAGCGTAAAGATCACACTTTACAGCCTACAGCCTTAGTCCATGAATCTTTTTTAAGGCTAGTCAAAGAACAAGATATTAATTGGGAAAGTCGAGCGCATTTTTTAGCTGTTGCTGCACAAATAATGCGACATATTTTGGTAGATTATGCTCGCAGTCGCAAGGCTGACAAACATGGTGGTCAAATGACTAGACTAGTTTTTGATGAAAGCTTTGATAAACCAGCAGAAGAGGATTTTGACCTAATAAAACTAGACGACGCTTTAATTTATTTAGCAAAACTTAACCCAACACATAGCCAAATTGTAGAAATGCGATTTTTTGGCGGTATGACAATAGATGAAATTGCTACTGTAGTGGGAGTTTCTTCACGTACAGTTGATCGTAGTTGGTTGATGGCAAAAACTTGGCTTTACCAAGAATTAACAAAATAAGGGGTATGCTTTATGTTTAGTCTTGTTGATGTTGAAAGTGTTGAAACGGTTGAAAATATTGTTCCATTTAATGGAGTAATTATTAAAGTTAGCGGCGGTGGGTGTTTGTTAAATATTACTGGAAACCCTATTTTGGGCTATGATGTGACATTAGGGTTAGTTTCTCCACCAACTACACCTTTGTCATTGCCAAAAATAAAAGCTAGTAGATATAGTTTAGATGGTAAATTAATATCTGAAACACCTTTGGCATTAACAGCATTTGCTGGTTTTGCTGATGAAAATAAAGGCTTACCTACAAAAAACGATACATTAAAAAATGATCCTGGGGAGTCTGTTAAATCTCGATTAGCAAGTTTTCGTTATTTTCCTAATTTTTCTACTTTGTATAAAACACCTAGTTTAGGCTTTAATGGAGATCTTTTTATTAATTGGGAAAAAATACCTTATAAAATTGAATTTCAAGCTAGAGGCGTATTTTCCACTTATAATTTAGCCACTACGCAAGGTTTAATAAATGTAAAATTTTCTAGTGAAGAAGCCACCAAACCCTTAAATTTTGGTAATGTAGGAAGCAATATTGCTTTTCTAGTTGAATTTGTATCCCCTACACAATCAATAGTTTATACAGATAAGAAAAAAATATTATATTCAACAGACTTTCTTTCTAATGTCTATACATTGATAGAAATAGAAAGCTGTTTTGGTGAAGCAGATCCATTAAGTTTCTACTATGACGATATTATTTGGTATACCCCTAGTGGAGCTACTGAACCTACTCCAATTAGGGAATCAGGTATTTATCCAATAATATCTGGCAGTATGGAAGAAACTGACAATGTTTATTGTTCACCATTAGTAACATCAGGCAATCGCCCTTAAAAATAACCAAAAGAGTTAGTTTGTACAATCTAATAGGTTTAGAACTAAATTTTCTACTAATTCTTTTTCTTTTGGATTGTCATTAATAACAACAGAATTTAGAAGCGAGATTAGATCTAAGTTATTTTTTGCTAATTCTTGAAAATACTGACTAGCTAAAGCCTTATTACGTAAAGCAGCAGGCTCGCATTTAATTAATAGCCAGGTTAAATTAGTTAATTCTAAATTAGAGATTTGTTTATTTGTTATTGTTAATTGATATTTTTGTAAAATATGTTGTGTAATAAGAGTTGCTTCTGCAATGTCTTTATTACTAACTAAAAACTTTGTTAATTGGTTAAAAGTGTCTAAGAAATTTGTTTGGAAATAAATATTATCTGGGCTTTTATCAACTAGTTTTTGGTATAAATCAAAAGATGTTATTAGATGTTCTTTAGCATCATTATTTTTATCTGTAGCTACATAGTTAAGGGCTAATAATTTATGTGTATAAGCTAAGTAACTTTGGTAGTTACTATTATTTGGATCATTTGTAAATAGTTCTTGATAAATATTTTTAGCTTGTTGACAAAATGTTATTGAATGATCAAAAAGTTGTTTCTCTAGCTTTATATCAGCCATTATCCGATAAGCATTAGCTTGTAAAAATAAATATTGTTTATTTTCAGAATCACTTTTTGCTAATTTTTCAAATATAGAAATAGCTTCTTCTAATAAAGAAATATCATCTAAATCCCCTATTTGCAATAAAATGGAAGAATTTTGTAAATAGCATCCTGCTAATTCACTTTGTAAAAACGGGTTTTCAGGCTCATTTTCTAAGGACTTTTTAGCTGTTTCTGTAATTAACTGATTATAATATAAACATTTTTCTAATAACTTTTTACTGACATTTATTTGGCCTATTCTTTTATTAATTAAATCATAAATATTTTGATAAATTAGAATAAATCTGGCGTGAATAGTAGCTAGTCCGCGATGATATTTTTGATTATCAGGTTCTTGTTTTACTAGATTGGTGCGAATTGATAATGTTTTACAATAAAGCACCATAGCATTAACAAAATCTCCGCGAGTAGCTAAATTATCTCCAATTTTTGTATAACAACTAGCTAAAGAATAAAGATACTCTAAATTACCTATATTTTTACGGACAATTTTTTCCCGAATAGCTAAAGCTTTTTGAAAATATTTCATTGCCATATTAATATCACCTGTCCTATCTAAAGCTTCTCCAACCCTTTCTAAAGAGTTTGACAAATCTATTTCTAGTTGAGGATTATTAGGGGCAATTTGGGCTAAATCTTCAAAAATTTTTAATGATTTCTGATAACTAATTAATGCTGCTGAGGTATTACCTAAATTAATTCTAAAGGGGCGGCCTTGAATATCTCCTACTCGTTGGTAAGCTAGGGCTAACTCTCTTTGTAGCTCTAAATCTGTGTTTTGTAAACTGTTAAGCCCATCTAAATAATTTAATGCTTCGCTAATCATTTGCTGGCGCAGTGCAGTAGCTCCAGGTAGTTTTTCTAGCTCATCATTATACTTAAACATTAGAGCATTACTTAAACTACGAATATCTTTTGCTCGCTGACTAGCTAATTCACTTTGAGCTTTTAATAACTGGCCTTGAGCCTCAGCTTTAATTTTTTCTTGTTGTGCTTTTTTTGCTTGCCAAAGAGTTGTTGTTATTCCAGCAAAAATTAAAAAAATAATTAAAATGCTAGTGACTAAATATCTAAAATTACGCCCAATAAATTTACTAGCACGATACTTAAAAGTATCTTTACGAGCAATAACAGGAAAACCGTTTAAGTAGCGTTGGATATCTTGAGCAAATTCTGAAACGGACTTATAACGTCGCTCAGATTCTTTTCTTAAAGCCATTAGCAAAATATTATCTAAATCACCCATTAAGGTTTTAACTAGCTGTTGCTCTTCTTTTTTGCTTAATTTTTTATTTTCTGTAACTGCAATGCTAGGTTTTAATGGGATTTGCTCACAAATTACTTTTTCAATTGCCTTAAAGGAATTATCTTTAATTTGATAAGGTAAATTATTGGTAAGTAGCTTATATAGCAATATACCTAAGGCATATATATCAACTGAAACTGTAGTTGGCTTGCCTAAAATTTGCTCTGGACTAGCATAGGCAGGAGTCATAAGCCTAGAACCTGTTTTAGTAACATCAACATTTATATCATTATGTTTAATAATTTTAGCAATACCAAAATCTAGTAGTTTTGGTGTTGCATTGCTTGTTACTAAAATGTTGCTAGGTTTTAAGTCACGATGCACGACTAAGTGTAGATGTGCATATTCGACGGCTTCACAAACTTTAAGGAAAAGTTTTAAGCGTTCTATAACATTTAATTTTTGATTTTGACAATATTGGTCAATTGCTTGACCATCAACAAGTTCCATTACTAAATAAGGTAAATTATCATTAGTTTTACCATTATCTAATAAGCGTGCAATAAATGGATGCTCCAAATTAGCCATTATTTGGTATTCCATATTAAAACGCTCTTGAATAGTTAAAATATTGGTTGAGAGTATTTTAATTGCTACGCTCTTGCTATCTGGTGCATCACTTCGTATAGCTTCAAAGACAACTCCCATTCCTCCTTCGCCTATTTTGCTTTTGATTATGTATTTATCTACTTTTTGACCTATAAAATCTTTTAGCTTTTTAGCTTCTTTAGCTTCTTTTTTTTCTGGGCTTTCAGTAAGTGTTGCTAAATCAAGTTTGGCTATAGGTTTTTCTAAAAATGCTTTAGCAGGAGAATTATTTTTTATTAGTAACTCTACTTCTTTTAATAACTCAGTATCATTTGCACAAACTTGAGACAAAAAATCAGGGCGTTCTGCACTTGAACAATCTAGCGCAGCTAAAAAAACTTCTGTAAGTTTGTTATATCGATTTTGAGCATCAAGCATTTTTTCGCTTAACATATTCTTAGCAAATAGACTTATAGCCCAATATTTTTACATTTTGTCAAAAAGTAAAGCGAAATCCAAGTTGCAATTGTCTGGACGCAAATGCTCCACGAAAACGATCTGGGGTGACAGTAAATCTACCATCTCTTTGTGGTGGTAAATTAAAATTACCTTGTGTGTCAGGTGGAAAAGTGCGAGCAAAATCGCTTATGTTAACTCGGTTAAAAAGATTAAAGGCTTCAAAAATACCTTCTATTTGGTATTTTTCCTTGAGGTTGAATTTTCGAGTTAGCCTAACATCTACATTTGCAAATCCAGGAGTTATGCCTAAATTACGACCTATGCTAACACCATTCATAAAGGGTCGATCCCCTGGAGGATTATCACCACTTCCATTTAGGTCTACACCTGCAAGCAAATTATATGGGCGACCCGTATTAAGTGTAATAATTGTTGATAGCTGCATTCCTTTTAAAAATCTATTTTGACCATAACTAAGATCTACTGTTCCAGAAAGAACAAAACGGCTACGAGTATCTTGTAATGAAAGACTACGTTCGTCTCTTAACTTAAAAGAATTTACTAGCTCAAGTAATCCTGACTCAATACGAAAATCTATAAAATTATCAATAGATTTGGAAAATGTATAACTTGCTAATAAGTTGAGTCTATTTTTTAGCTTTTGGTTAAAAGTTACAGTAAAGCCATTAAAATAACTATCAAAAGCGTTTTCAAACTCAAAATTATCTCCCTTAGTTGGGTCAACACGTCCAGTTAAAAAGCTATTAAATGGATCATTAGGGATTGGCCGAACAATAGGGTTAACATTACGTGCTGAAAATACCTTTAAGCCACGTACATAAGTATATTGTAAGGACAAAGAAGTTTGATCATTAAAGAAGTAATCCACTCCAAAGTTAGCTTGTTGTGAATAGCTAGCACGTTGATTTGGTTGTAATGTAAGCACTTGGGTAAATTGTGGCCCAAAATTTATTGCATCTGGTACTTTGTCACCATCAGGGAATTTATGCCCAGGTAGTGCAAAAGGAATTATGGAAAAAGGAAAAACAGCTATAGCAATGTTAAATTTTTGGGATGTTGTACTATTAACTGGGATAGATGGCCCAAGAAAAGGAACACCAAAAAATATCCCATAAGCACCATGTATATTAACATTTGATAATTTTGCTGGTCGGTAAGAAAAAGCAAATCTAGGGCTAAAATTTCCATTATTTCTACTTTGTAGCGTTACACGGTTAAGATCATAACGAATTCCCATCTTTAGTAAAAATGAGGAAGTAATTTTTATATCATTTTGAAAAAATGTTGAGAAAAACTTACTAGTTCCACCTGAACGGCTATCACCAAAGCCTTGAACATAAGCAACAGGTAAAGACAATCTATCTAAAGGCAAAAGTGGAAACCCTTGTAACGATAGTCCAGCAGCAAAAACTTGTAAAAATGCCCTTTGTTGTGGGCTTCTGAGTGAAGGATCAAAAGCCTCTAACCCAGAAAATGTAGGCCCACCCAAAAAGCGCAAATCAATAGGATTAAATTGTGCAAATCCACCTGGCACAATAGGTACATTAGAAGTTTCTGGATTAAATTTTAAGTATATATAATCTACTCCAAATTTTATTTGATTTCTTCCCTTAGCAATAGAAGTTATATTAGCAATTTGATAAAGAGGTGCTTCACGGTTTTGTGTTAAAAATGTCCCACGACCAAAAATAGCCTCTCCTTCAGTTGCAACTAAACGCACTTGAGGCCCAACATCCGTTGCTATAACATCTTGGTTACGCTTATTAAAAAGAAATTTTGTTTCATTTACTAAATTTAGCCCAGTATTTATATATGTGTTGCTAACAGCAACCGAATTATCATCTAATTTTTGTACACCTGAATTAGTTTGTCCTATAAGGCCGCCAAATGGCTCCAATGCACCATTATAAATAAATCCTCCTGTATAACGGACTTTTAAGGAATCTGTGTCTGATAAACGAACATCAAGTCTTGCCAGTAATGATGTATTGCCTATGGAAAAAGGAATTGGCCCATTTTGCAATGGTAAACCTATATTGTTTGCAGATCTTACGGTTTGATTAGAAATAGTAACAAAATTATTTTGCTTAAGTGATAAACGTTCAAAAGAAGTAAAATAAAAAACTTTATCTTTTTTGATTGCTCCGCCTAAAGTTGCCCCAAATTGGTATTGATCAAAATTAGGCTTAAAGCTAGTAAAAACATCACGAGTATTTAGGCCATCATTACGATTAAAGAAAAATACTGATCCATGAGTGTCATTAGTACCACTTTTAGTAACAATATTTACAATTCCTGAAGATGCCCGGCCAAATTCAGCAGAAAAGCTATCTGCTAGAATTTGAAATTCCTGTATAGCTTCCTGGCTAAATGTTGATCTAACGGCCCCTGAAGCACTTTCATTATTGTCCAAGCCATCAATAGTAATATTGTTATTTCGTGCAGGTTGTCCATTAAAAGAAAGCCCAGAATTAGCTGCTACGCCTTGTGTTGGCACTCTATCAGCCGTTACACGTGAAGATGTAAGGGAAAAATCTAAAAAATTTCGCTGGTTTATCGGTAGAGAAGATATTCTTTGAGTGTCAATATTAGTACTGCTCTCTGTACGAGTTTCATTTAACATAGCAGAAGCCTTAACTTCAATTACTTCTTCTGTTCCTGCTGGCAATAGTACAAAACGACTTACTAGAGTTGTTCCTATAAGCAAGTTAAAACTTTGGGTTGTTGGTTTAAATCCTTCAATTGCTACAGTTATAAGGTAATCACCTGGTGGAAGTTGTATAAAACTATAGCTACCATCTTCTTGTACTTGAGCCGTTCTTTCTGCATTTGTGCTGATTTGCTTAGCTGTAATGGTTGCTCCTGCTAAAACTGAGCCTTGAGCATCAACCACTGAACCTGTAATTGCTCCTGTTGTTGAACCTTGGGCATAGGTTGCAACAGCAAAATAACTAGTGATAAATAGCGAAAGTAATATATATAGACTTTTACGCATAGCGAACCCTCTTAAACTCTGGATTTATGAGATTTTTGGATGGGGCAAAATTAGATATTTTAGAGATAATTCTTTAGGAAGATTATATTTTAAAAAGATTATATTTCAAGCCAAGATTGTTTATAAAATTTAAGTAAGCTAACTAATGGTATTATTTATGTTATGCTGTATTTAGTATGTGCTTTTATTGCTTTTACCAAAAGCCACTGTGTAGGATAAAGGTTAGGTATTTCTTTTGACAACCTTTAGTTTTTTTACCTTTTAATATTTCTTTTGATTATAAGGTTAGATATAGTTTTTGTTTAAGTACTCTGTAAACTAAATTTACTGATATTTTAATCTTAAGCCCCAACGGGGAGACTTAACTATTATTTCCTAGGGTATAAACCCTAGGAAATAATAGTTAAGTCTCTTCAAGCCTTGAAGGGGCGGGCATAGTCTTTTCTTAACATTAAAAAACTATGCCCGCCCCGTTGGGGCTTTTGGGAATGCCTGCTTATTATACCTAGGGTTGAAGCCTTAGGCTACATATCTTTCGCCCCGTTGGGGCTTTAAGAAATAAAAATTTCAGATTACTTAGTTTACGCTGTAGTAAGTTATAGTTATGGTTACAATTTATCCTAACAAACTTGGCAATTAGATAAATCATGGCTACACTATCTGACTTAAAAACTATGACAGAAAAACCTCAAAACTTAATTTTAACTTTAGATACTTCTAGCCCTCGGGCTAGTTTAGCTATTGGCTATGGTGATAACCTTCTAGCTCAAATGGGAATTAGTGGAAATGAACGTCGCTCTAGTAACTTACTTAGCGAAATAGATTATTTACTAGCTCGTGCAGGTTTAAGCATTAAAGATATTGCTGCTTTTGCTGTAATAGTCGGGCCAGGAAGCTTTACAGGGCTTCGCGTTGGTATAGCTACTATTAAAGGTTTTGCTCATGCTTTGGGTTGTCCAGTTATTGCTCTAAAATCTACTGAAGTACTAGCTAGAATAGCTGGAACTACTAATTGTAGCGCGGTTTTACTTGATGCTCATCGCAGTGAAGTCTTTGCGCAGCTATTTAATGTTGATGAAAATGGACAGGTAAAAGAACTTTGTGACCTTCTGATTGGAAAAGTAGAAAAAATCTTGTCTGTATTTTATGAATATCAACAAGAAGAAAATTTACCTAGGATGATTTTTGTAGGTGATGGGGTGAATTTACATAAAGAAGTGTTATTAGACTATGCTAGCAAAAATTCTCTTCAAATTCATCAAGCAAAACTCTTGACAGCTAATAATTTAGGATGGATATTACATAGGCCAATTAATTTTCTTGCCCTAGAAGCTGCACTTTATGCACAAGAAAAATTTGCTCTAGGAGAAACAATTTCTGCTGATGAACTATCTGCTTATTATGTGCGGCCAGCAGAGGCAGAAGTTAAGCTACAATTAGGCTTAATTGGAAAAAAGAAATCAAATTTATCTTAAAGAAGTAAGGTTTATGTCTGTCGCGCTATCTGAAAATTTATCTTTGGTTAAGTATGAAATTACACAAATGCTAGAAGCTGATCTTAGTTGTATAGTTGAAATAGAAGAAACTACTAAGTTAAGTCGTTGGGGATATGAAGCTTATCGGCAAGAATTATTTGGCAACCCTACGTCAATAATGCGTACTGCTCGCGGAATCACACCTGTAAATATCTATCGTAAAGTTTTAGGTTTTATAGCTTCACGAGTGGTTTTTGACGAACTACATATCAATAATGTTGCTACTCATCCTACTTTTCGCCGTCTAAAAATAGGTACTACTCTTATGGAGGCCGCCATTAAAGAAAGCCGTATTTATGGAGCGCGTCGCTGTTTGTTAGAAGTACGTAGTGGTAATGTTGCTGCTCAAGAACTCTATAATAGGATGAATTTTCAAATAATTGGCCGACGACGAGACTACTACACTAATCCTATTGAAGATGCTTTAGTTATGCAGTTTTTATATTACTAAATTTTACTAGTTTTTAATTTTATGATATTTCGTTTTACTACAGCAGGTGAATCTCATGGCAAAGCTTTAATTGCTGTAATAGAAGGCTTGCCAGCAGGCTTGCCTATAAATATTGATTTTATTAACAACCAACTCTGGCGACGGCAACAAGGCTATGGTCGGGGCCATAGAATGAAGATTGAGTCAGATAAAGTAGAAATAATGTCTGGTGTTCGTCATGGGTTAAGCTTAGGTTCACCTATTGCGTTAATGATAGAAAATAAAGACTTTAGTAACTGGCAAGATGTAATGTCGGTTGAAAAAGTTGAAATTGCAGAAGAAAAACGCACTCGTAAAGTAAAACGCCCTAGACCTGGACATGCTGATCTTGTAGGTGGACAAAAATATCAAACGCATGACCTAAGAGATATTTTAGAACGTTCTAGCGCACGAGAAACCGCAGCAAGAGTTGCTGTAGGAGCATTTGCTAAACTTTTACTAAAAGCTTTTGATATAGAAGTTATTAGCCATGTAATTATGCTAGGTGGTATTCCTGAAGTTCCTATCTTAGCTAGTTGGGAAGAAATTGCTAAAATTCAGCAAGATACAGATTTAAGATGTGTAGATAAAGAAATTACCGAAGTAATGAAACAACATATTGATAAAGCCCGCGAAGCAGGAGATACATTAGGCGGAATCTTTGAGGTAATTGCTAGTAATATTCCTGTAGGCTTAGGTTCACATACTCAATGGGATTTGCGCATGGACGGACAACTTGCACAATCTATAATGTCAATACAGGCTGTTAAGGCCGTGGAAATAGGCTTTGGGACAGAATCAGCGCGTTTGGCTGGCTCGAAATTTCACGACGAAATCGGCTATAATAAAGAGAGAAGCCAGTTTACACGGCTAACTAACCGTGCAGGCGGTCTTGAAGGTGGAATGTCTAACGGGGAAGAAATTAGAATTAGAGGTTATCTAAAACCAATTTCAACCTTACGTAAAGCACTACAAAGTGTAGACATTGACACAAAAGAGCTTTCAGTGGCGGCTTTTGAGCGTTCAGACATTACGGCTGTTCCGGCTGCTGGTGTAATTGGTGAAGCTGCGGTAGCTATTATACTAGCTGATGCAATGCGTAGGAAATTTGCAGGTGATTCATTAACAGAAATGCAGCAGAATTTTTTTAATTATAGAAAACTGTTATCAACTTATTAGCTTCAAATTAAGCAAATAGTGGTAGGGATGGATTTATGATTTTACCAATTGTTAAATATGGTGAGTTAGTCTTAACTAAAAAGGCTGCACCAGTAACAGAATTTAATGAAGAGTTACAAGAATTAGTCAAAAACATGTTTGAAACCATGTATGCTGCTCCAGGTGTTGGACTAGCAGCACCTCAAATTGGAGTTTCAAAACGCTTATTTGTAATGGATTGTTCTGGAGGGAAAAACCCAGAAGAAAAGCTAGTATTAATTAATCCAGAAATTGTTCAAACAGAAGGAAAACAAACAGGTGACGAAGGTTGTTTAAGTTTTCCTAATATTTACTTTGAAGTTACTCGACCAAAAAGACTTGTAGCACGTGCTTTTGATGCTACAGGCAAAGAGTTTACCATTGATGCAATGGATTTAACTGCTAGATGTATTGCACATGAAAATGATCACTTAAATGGCGAATTATTTATTCAATATCTTGGGCCATTAAAAAGAGAATTAGTAATGCGTAAGATCAAAAAACGCATCAAGTTAGGAGATTGGAAATAACCAACTCTATGAAAATAGTATTTTTAGGGACACCTGAATGGGCTGTCCCTTCCTTTGAACGTATTATTGCAGATGGACATGAAGTATTAGCTGTTTTTACTCAACCAGATAAACCGGCTGGACGTGGTAATAAACTTCATCCACCACCTGTTAAACAGGCGGCTTTAGCCCATCAACTAACAGTTTACCAACCAACCAAAGTTCGCACTCCAGAGTTTCAACAACTTTTTGATTCCCTAGCCCCAGACGTTGCAATTATTGTAGCTTATGGGAGGATTATTCCTGAATGGATACTAAAAATTCCTAAATATGGTTTTATTAATGTTCATTTCTCATTACTTCCAGCTTATCGAGGTGCAGCACCTATTAATTGGGCAATTGTTAATGGAGAAAAGCAAACAGGAATCACCACAATGCAGTTAGTTCCAGAACTTGATGCTGGAGATATTTTACTTCAACAAGCAACAGAAATTTCTGATTTAGAAACGGCTGAAGAATTAGGTAAACGGTTAAGTTTTTTAGGTGCTGAACTACTTTCGCAAACTTTAGACAAGTTGCTTTCAATTACTCCTCAAAAACAAGATCATGAAAAGGCTACCTTTGCGCCCATTCTTAAGCGGGAAGATGGAAAAATTAATTGGCAAGAAATGACTGCTCAAGAGGTGGCTTTACGTGTAAGAGGCTTTCAGCCCTGGCCCGGTGCTTACACACTCTTAAAAGGTACTAGGTTAATTATTTGGCAAGCTAAGGTTAAAAATGCAATTTTATCTGGCAATAATCAGCCAGGAACGATTGTTCAAGCCGATAAAAATGGTATAGTGATAGCTTGCAATCAATCCACTGCATTAACAATATTAGAACTTCAACTAGAAGGACGTAAACGCTTACAAGTAAGAGACTTTCTTAATGGGATTCCCTTACAAGTAGATGAATCACTTGACGGATAAATAATATGTTAGTCTTTGAATCAAATCCCCAACTCCTAGCAGGAGTAAAAACGCCTATGTCTGTCGAGCTAATGAACGATACAGAAACTTTAAGCTTAGAAAAAGAACTACAAAAACTAGAGCAACAAATTAATGAATTGCTAAAAAACCGTTCTGAGCAGAATTTATCTACAGAACTAAAAGCAGAAATTGATGTTTTACGCTCTAGGATTGATGAGCTACAACAAAAAATCCATTCACGCCTTAGCCCTATGGATAGAGTGCGAAATGCTCGACATCAGGATAGGCCCTACACTTTAGACTTTGCTCATTTGGTTTTTGAAAACTTTCAAGAAATTCATGGCGACCGACGTTATGCAGACGATTCAGCGTTGGTATGTGGATTTGCTCAATTTTTAGGTGAACCAGTGATGATTATTGGACACCAAAAAGCAAATCTTAAAAGTCGTAAAACCGAAGATCGCAAGATGCGTAATTTTGGTATGCCAAAACCAGAAGGTTATCGTAAAGCCTTGCGGGTGATGAAGTTAGCTGAAAAGTTTAACCGTCCAATTTTTTGTTTTATTGACACACCAGGTGCTTATCCAGGCATTGAAGCAGAAGAAAGAGGACAAGCCGAAGCTATAGCAAGAAATTTAATTGAAATGGCTAGAATTCGTGTTCCAATAATCATTACTGTCACTGGGGAAGGTGGTTCTGGAGGGGCATTAGCTATAGGTGTTGGTGATATAGTTTATATTTTAGAAAATGCTGTTTATTCTGTAATTTCTCCAGAAGGTTGTGCTGCAATTTTATGGAAAGACTCAGCTAAAGCAGATAAAGCGGCTGAAAGTATGAAGATAACAGCACAGGATCTAAAAGCTTTAGGTATTATAGATGAAATAATTCCTGAACCTAAAGGCGGCGCACATAAAGACTATGAAACAATGGCAAATATATTAAAAGAGCGTCTTGCTATTGCTTTAGCAAGTATTCGTGAACTACCTATCACAGAAATGCTAGAGCGTCGTTATGAAAAATTCCGCTCTATGGGTGCTTTTGAAGAAAGATTTTTATAAGTTTTAGTTCCCTAACTGGAGAAAGTTAGGGAACTAGCTACTTAAAGATAAATATCAAGATCTCCAACAAAGTTTTCGTCAAAGTCAAAATTAAAATCAGGGATGTGGATCTCAGGTAAATCTTTTAGTTCTTTTAATTCAATAGGTGGAATAGGTGGAATAGCAAAATCTTCCAACTCTACTAAAGCTTGTGGTTCAGCAGGAAAATAGAAATTAAAATTTTCTCCTGGTTCAGGTCTAGCTTCTAAATTGGCTCTCAATTCTATCTTTTGTCGATTACGTATAACTATTAATCGTGCTTCTCCAGACTCAATCTTACTTACTTCTTTACGTAAATCACGACTATTTCTAATTACATTTCCATTAATTTCAACAATTACATCACCTGCTTGAAGACCTGCTTTAGATGCTGGGCTATTTTCTGAAACATTAGAAACTAAAACTCCTTGCTCTTTTTCTACTCCAAAATATTTGCCTAATTGATCAGTGAGTTCTTGAACGCTAACACCTAAACGACCACGCCCAAAAGCAAAAAAGAATTTGTCAGTTTTACCTTCTGCACGGGCTTTTTCAAATTCTTTTTTGTATTTTTCTATGGCTTCGTGGGACTGTTCTAAAGCTTTTTTGCGGACTTCCCCTGCTTTTTCAAGAGCTTTTCTATGTTCTTCACCTCGACCATATGAGAAAGCATAAAAGTCTTTTTCTAAGGATTTATCTAAAGTAAAACTTAACAGTTGAGAATTACTACCTCGAATAATACGTAAAGATGTAGATTTACCAAATTCTACTTCTTGTAATTTTCTTCGCAGGTCTTGATAAGATTCAATAGCTTTACCATCAAGTTCTACAATTACATCTCCAGCTTTTAGTCCAGCGCGATCTGCTGCGCTATCTTTTAGTACCTCTTTAACTAAAACAGCACGTTTTTCACCAAGGTTTAGTTCTTGAGCGCGTTCTTTAGATAAACGGCCAGCAATAATTCCTAAGCGTTTGCCTCCAAATACCATTGTTATTTTTGATCTAGAGTTGTCTAATTCTTCTTTTTTCTTATCAGTTTGTGCTGTTGTTGCAGTTTGTAATCCAAGTATTAAAGAAAGTGCTAAGGTTAGTCCTAGTTTTGTGGACTTAAACATATATATCTCCTTACCATTTGTTTATATATTTTGCTGGGGTTTATTGGACTTTCACGCAAAACTATGCTTAAAAGTTCCAAAAGCTTTGGAGATATTTTGTTTTATCAAAGTTTATTGGCTTAGTACCTCTTTAACAAGTTTTAGTAATTTTTCTGTAGTATAAGGTTTTTGTAGCACTCCATTGATATTATAAGCTTCATCATTTACTACATTTATTGTACTAACACCACTAGCAAGAATTACTTTAATAGTGGGATCTATTTTTCTTAGAGCTTTTATTGTAGTAAGTCCATCCATAAAAGGCATAATATTATCTGTAATTACTAAAGAGATTCTTTCTTTTTCTTGTAAATAATTTGCAATGGCTTCTGTTCCATCATTTGCAGTTAAAACCTCATAATTGCTGGCTTCTAAAGTAGCTTTGGTGATTTCTCTAACAGAAATTTCATCATCAACAACTAATATCATTTCTCCTTGACCAGCAAATAAATCATAAGGCTCTTTTTCTGCAACTGAGACTTCTTTTACTTCTGATGCAGGTAAATGGATCTTAAACTTAGTTCCATATTTAATTTTACTCTCTAGCGTAATAAATCCATCGTGAGCTTTAACTATACTTATTACTGTAGGCAGACCTAAACCTGTTCCTTTACCTATTTCTTTGGTGGTAAAAAATGGTTCATATATTTTTGACATTGTTTCAATTGACATACCTTCGCCAGTGTCAGCAATTTCTATAACAACATGTGGGCCAACTTTTGCTTCCTCGCTAATTTGAGCATAATTTTCATCAATAAATAAATTATCTATACTAATAGATAGAGTACCTCCATTAGGCATAGCATCGCGAGCATTAACACAGAGATTCATTAAAACCTGGTGAATTTGTGTAGTATCAGCTAAAACACTCCAAATATCTTTTTTTATACTAATTAATGGGTTGATATTTTTAGGGAAAGTTTCTCTAATAACTTTCTCAACTTCTGAGACTAAATGGCTAATTTGTATTGCTATTCTTTGACTTTCTAGCCCACGTCCAAAAGAAAGTACCTGTTTAACTAAATCAGCACCTCTTTGAGAACTATCTTCCAACATATTAAGTAGTTTTTGGCTTCTCTCATCTGGAAGACGTTTTTTTAATATTTGGATAAACATCATTATTGGAGCAAGAACATTATTTAAGTCATGAGCAATACCACTTGCTAAAGCTCCAATACATTCCATTCTTTGGGCCCGTAAAAATTGTGCTTCTAACTTTTTTTTCTCTGTAATATCTGTATTAACTACTAGTAATGTTTGTAAGAAACTAGGTTCACCTTTAATTAAAGCTTGACGACTTTCTACAATAATTTCTCTATTAACTTTATTAACTTGTTTTAATTCCCCAAACCATTCTCCTTTTTCAAGAACATTTTTAGTAGTGGTAGAAAAAAGGGAAGGCTCTTTCTTAAAAGTTATATCTTTAATATTTCTACCAAGGGTTTCTTCAGCCGTCCACCCATAAAGACGTTCTGATCCCTTACTCCAAAACAAAATATTACCTTCTAAATCTAGTTCTTGAATTGCATCAGGAACAATATTAATTAAAGTTGCTTGCCTATGAATTTCTACTTCTGCCATTTTACGTTGAGTACGCTCTTGTTTTTCCCGTAAGGCACGAAAGACAGAAGGAATAAGTTTTGAAAGCCGGTTTTTAAGTACATAATCAGTTGCACCATTCTTAAAACCTTCTATTGCTGCATCTTCTCCAATTGTCCCAGAAATATAAATAAATGGGGTATCAGGGGTTTTTTCTTTTGCTATTTCTAAAGCTTTTGCTCCACTAAATGAAGGTATAGAATAATCTGAAAAAATCAGATCAAACTTTTGTGTTTGAACAGCTTTAACATATGATTCCCGATTGCTAACCTGTAGGATTTCAAACTTTACGCCTTCAGAATCTAGTATCTCTTTAACTAATTCTGCATCATTAGGGTTATCTTCTAGGTGTAGTATTTTAATTTTTGTTTCCATATAGTTTTATATTAATAACTTATACAATTTTACTTGGAGGAGGTTCATTAATTACAGCCCAAAATAAACCAATTTCTTTAACAGCAGTAATAAATTGTTGAAAGTCTACAGGCTTTACCACATAAGCATTTGCTCCTAAATTATAACTAATAACTAAGTCTTTTTCTTCTCTTGAAGAAGTTAACATAACAACAGGGATTGTTTTTAATTTTTCATCATCCCGAATTTGTTTTAGAACTTCTAACCCATTAACTTTTGGCATTTTTATATCTAGGAGAATTACTGCGGGGTTTCCATTTGTTCTGTTGCTAAAGCTTCCTTGGCAGTAAAGATAGTCTAATGCTTCTGAGCCATCTCGCACAACTATAACTTCATTTGCTAAATTATGTTCACCTAATGCTTCTAATGATAGTTCAACATCATTAGGGTTATCTTCTGCCAGTAAAATTTTATGTACTTTTGCCATAAATTAAACTCCTAGTTTATTTTAGGTAATGAAAAATAGAAGGTTGCTCCTTCATTTAGTTTACTTTCTGCCCAAACTTTTCCTTTATGCCGATGAATAATACGTCTAACAGTGGCTAGTCCAATTCCAACACCTTCAAATTCATCTGCACGATGCAAGCGTTGAAAAACCCCAAATAGCTTATTAGCATATTGCATATCAAATCCAACTCCATTATCACGAATAAAGATTATTTCTTCCATAGACGAAGTTTCTGATCCTATTTCTATTACTGGAGTAGAGCATGTACTAGAGTATTTTATAGCATTAGAAATTAAGTTGTTTAAAACAACTCTTAACATTGCTGCATCTGCATCAACCTTTGGTAAGTCATTGATAATCCACGTTATATTATCTTTTCCTGACATTTCTATTTGTGTTTTGACTGCTTCCTTAACTATTTCTCCAAGCTCAATTATTGTAGTTGACATGTCTTGTTTTCCCATTCGAGAAAATGCAAGTAATTCATCAATCAAAACTCCCATTTTTTGTGCTGCTTCAGAAATAATCTTAATATATCTGTTACCTTTTTCATCTAGCTTAACAGTAGCATGTTTTTCTAACAATTGAATAAAGCCATTTATATGTCTTAATGGTGCGCGTAAATCATGCGATACAGAATAACTAAAAGCTTCTAGTTCTTTATTTGTAGCATTAAGTTGTTCAGTACGTTCTAAAACTCGCTTTTCTAACTCTACATTTAATTTTTCAATCTCTTTACGAGATTTTTTATGCTCTAATATTTCTTCTTGCAACTGTTTATTTGTTAATTCTAATTGTTTGGTTCGCTCTTCAACTTTCTTTTCCAATTCTTCAGTTAGCTTACGCAAATCTTCTTCTAACTTTTTTCTTTTTGTTATATCTGTTGAAATACCTGCTAAAGCATATGGTTTGCCATCAGCATCAAAAATAGGAAATTTTACAGAAAGATAAGTACGTGCGCCATTTTGATGAGGTGCTGTTTCTTCATAAATAAGAGCTTTTTTTGTTTCAATTACTTTTTTATCATTTTTTAGATATTCATCTGCTGCTTCTTTAGGAAAAACTTCATGCATCGATTTACCTACAAGGGTTTTTCTAGGTATCTGAAATTCCTTTTCAAAAGGCTCATTCATTAAAATAAATCGACCTTCTAAATCTTTAAGATATATTATGGATGGAGAATTATTTAATATTGCTTGTAACTTTTCTTCACTTTCCTTAAGTGCCATCTCTATTTTTCTTCGAGCAACATCATTTTGATTTAATGTCCAAGCTTGCCAAAGAATAAAAGATGTAAAAAAAACTATTGTTGTAATTGCATATATTGTTAATCCAAATTCAGTATCATAAAATCCTAAATCCTGCCCCTTTAATCTAATCCAACCTAAAACTAATGGCATAAAAATAGCTACAGGCAGTAAACGTCTTGCTATTGTACTACCATAATAACTACTATTAAGTATACTAGCTATAGCGTTGTTAGGGTAAATCCAAAATATTCCAAAAGATAGAACTAGTAGTGATATTGCTGTATGTAGAGCTATTTGTGTATTAAGTTCTTGCCCATAAAAAGTAACAGAATGATAAGCATAGCCAGTAATAGAAAGCAAAGAAAGAAATCCAGTAGTTAAGGTTAATATTTGTGCTGTAGCATATTTATGTAAAACTTTTGTAGTAAAAGAGAAAAAAGCTACACTTAATAAAATAAAATTTATCGCTGTCATAGGGGCCATTGGCCCGAGTCTAGTATTTCCTACTTGCTTAAATGGTCGCCAAAATAAAACATGATCTAAGCCTAAATCTCCCTTTAATAAATATTCTCCCAGTGATAATAAACTTATTAACATTATTAACATTGAAGAAATATAGATTAAGGATTTTTGTTTGTTGTGTAAGTTTCCAACTTCTGATGAATTACTTATAGATGCCCAAAGCATAAAACTAGATAAAATAAAGCAAATAGCTGTATTTGGCTGCATTGCAGCAAATGCAGGGGTTATCCTTAATAAACTTTCAATAGAAAACCCCCAACCAATAAAATTAGTTATTCCTATTAAAAAACAGAAAATAGAAACTAACTTACAAAAAGACAATGTCTTAAAGTATTGAGTAAGCATTAAGGTATTTCCTGTCTTAAATTAACTTACTGGGATTTTTACTGTATTTATTACTTGTATTATATATTTTAGGAAAATATGCCTATCATTTTATCATCTATAACTTAAGTACAATACTATAAGCCAAAGGTCTTTTCAAGATATTAATATATTGTTATTAAGATTTTTGATTTATGTATTTGTAAACAGAAGAGTTATTATCTTTTAATTTTATTTGATAGATAAAGGTAAGACTTTATGAATTATTTTGTTAGGGTTGAATTTTTATTAAGGGTAATAGTTATATCTTCACTGGTCGCATTACTTATTTTCATTGTATTTGCTTCTAAAACATTATCCTCATTTGCTGTAAGAAATACTTTTCCTGTAGTTTTTAAGTTAACTTGAAAACCTACAAGTTGGGCAAACTCTTTAGCTACTTCTTTAGCTTTGGGCCGGTTTTCAGGCTCTTTATCAAGTAGCCTCATTACTAACTCTTCTATTTCTAGTGAAATACTTGAATTTATATTTCTTAACTTAGGAGGGTTTTCTTTTAAGTGCATTAAGGCTACGGCCCAAACATTATTTTTATCCTCTATTTGAAATGGAAGTCGTCCTGCTAACATCCGATAAAGCATAACTCCAACACTGTAAACATCTGCTTGCCCATCATAATGTTTATTAGATAATCTTTCTGGAGCAATAAAAGTTGGAGTTCCAACAATTCCACTTTGGGTTAATGTATCTAAATCAAAATTTAATGTGTCACCTACAAGTTTAGCAATCCCAAAATCTACTACTTTAACCACTTCACCTTGTGGGGATTGATGAAGAAAAATATTGTCTGGTTTTATATCTCTATGAACAAGTCCGCTTGTATGTGCAGCCTCTAAAGCTTCACATACAGGTATGATAATTTCTGCACAACGCCAGGGGGTAAGAATTTTTTCCTTTTCTAATTCTTGTGTTAATGTGTGGCCTTCTAAAAGTTCCATTACTAAATAAGCAATTCCACTAGTTGAAACTCCTGAATCTAGCACTGCAACAGCATTTGGATGATTAATTCTTGAACCTGTTATTCCTTCTCGGCGAAAACGTTCTAGGCTTTCTAAAGATGTATTTGCTGATGATGGACGAAAAATTTTTACTGCTACTTCTCTCATTAAAGTTAAATGTGTAGCACGATAAACTAGTCCAAAACCTCCTGCTCCAATCTTTTTTTCAATTCGGTATTTTTCATCTAAAATAGTTCCTGGTAAAACGTCTGATAAAGCACTAAAAATTAGTTCTGCTCGTTTATTTGATTGTATTATTTCATCACGAGAACGAACCAAAGCAGCATTTTTACTAGCTAATTCTTCATTCTTTTTATCAAGTTCATTATTTTTACCGTCAAGCTCTAAAAGTTTTCCTGCTAACTCATCGTTTTTCTTGTCAAGTTCTTTAGTTCGAGCTATTACTTTTGCTTCTAATTCTAAATTGCGTAGCAAAAAGCGACGTTCCCTAAAACGAACACCTAAATAAAATAATCCTAACAAACCAAAAATTCCACCACTATAAGCCCAAGGTGTTTCCCACCAATAAGGGTTAATAGAAAATTGGTAACTTGCTCCAGCTTCATTCCAAATACCATCACTATTACAAGCCATTACCTTAAATATGTAATTTCCTGCTGGCAAGTTATTATAGACAGCAAAACGTAAATTAGTTTCATTTGACCATTTTGAGTCAAAATTTTCTAAAATATACTTAAATTTAACTCTCTCAGGAGCAATAAAACTAAGGGCAGTATAGTAAAACTTAAAGGTTTTATTATCTTGAGAAAATGACATCTTTTCTGGATAAAAAGCTTGCTCATCAACTGTAATCTGCTCAATTACAACATTTGGGACAAGAGAGTTCTTCTTTTCAAAGTTAGGATCAATTGAAACTAAAGCTTTTACAGTAGGAAACCATAGACGACCATCTAAACTTCTACACCCAGCAGGTTGTGAATTACCATTACATTGATTTGTTTCCATCCCATCAGCTTTACTAAAAGCTCTATAAGTTATTTTAGCAATTTTACTGTTTGAATAATCCATTAAATCTTGTCTGCTAACTCGGTAAATTCCCTTGTTACAACTAATCCAAAAGTTTTCTTTGTCATCTGTTAGGATTTGAAAAGCAACATCATCAAAAAGACCAGATTTTATAGAGTAAAGGAAAAATTCGCCATCCTTAAAACGGTTAATTCCGTCTTGAGTCCCAATCCATAAATAGCCATCTTTGTCTGAATAAATTGATAAAACACTATTTCCAGATAAACCATTTTTTTCATTGTAAATAGTAAACTTCCCATACTTAAAACAAGCTAGTCCTCCGCCTTCTGTACCAAACCAAATATTTCCTTGTAAATCTTCACAAATAGATCGGACAATATTACTTGGCAAACCATCTTTAGTTGTGTAATTGCTAATCTTACTGCCATTTAAAGAATAAATGCCATTTCCATAAGTACCAACCCAAATATTGCCTAAACTATCTTGAGAAATAGAAAAAATATCATTGATTGGATAATGAGAAAATTTACCTTGGCTAAACTTATTTAATCCTTTGTTTGTCCCAATCCAAATATTTCCTTCTTTGTCTTCATAAACTGTGCGAACAAATTTATTAGCTAAACCTTGTTCTAATGTATAGTTAGTAAATTGACCTTGGTAAAATCTACTTACTCCACCGCCATCTGTCCCAACCCAAATACTTCCATCTTTAGCCTGATAAACAGAGCGAATATTATCACTAAGTAATCCATTTTTTGTTGTATAGTTAGATAATGCCCCGTCCCTTAACCTACTTAATCCGCTATTAGTTCCTATCCAAAGACTACTTTCCTGATCTTCATATAAAGACCTAATAATATTATCTGAAAAACCTTGGTCAGTAGAAAAAGTAATAAACTTGTTTTGTCTATAAGCAATTAGCCCTGTTCCATAGCCACCAAACCAAAGCGTGCCATCACGATCTTCTAAAATAGAGGATATACTGTTGTAAGAAAGCCCATATTCTTGACCAAAATGAGTTATTTTTCCTTCCAGAAAAGATTTAAGTCCGCCATTAGTCCCAATCCAAATCATTCCTGTTTTATCTTCAAAAATTTTATTAACAAAATTCCCTATAGCAGTATCATCTAGCTTATAGCTAGTAAAAGTATTGTTAGAAAATTGATTAATTCCCGCTCCTGTCCCAAACCATAATGTCCCAGCCCTATCTTGGAAAATTGCAGAAACTAAATTGTTAGATAGCCCATCTTTAGTTGTATAAATGGTAAATTTACTATCTTTATAGCAAGCTAGCCCTTGATTTGTCCCAATCCAAAGGTTTTCTGAACGGTCTTGATAAACTGAATAAATTGTATTTCCTGGTAGCCCTTCTTCAGTCGTATAAGAAGTAAATTTACCTTTTTGATAACAAAGTAATCCTTTACCAGTCCCTACCCAAATATTACCTAAGTTATCTTGATGAATAGCATTGATTCTATTATCTTGAAATTGAGGGGTGTTTTTTTTATCAAATACTGTAAAAGTCACCCCATCAAAGCGTACTAGTCCTTCATAAGTAGCTAACCATAAATAACCATCTTTACTTTGAATAATATTTCTAATTACTAAATGAGGTAGCCCATCTTGCCAAGAGTTAAGAATATATTGGTTTAGGTCTTTTTTAGGGTCAAGAGCAGATATTTTTATGGGTAAAATTAAAAGAAAAACTAAAGGAATGAAAAAAGAAAAACAAAAAAAGTAGAGCCATTTAGGTAAACATTTGTTGGCTAAATAAAAATAGGCTCTCATAAACTTGAGAATAAAAAATAAAACACTGATTTTAGAAGTCAGTGTTTTATTTTTGTTGAAAACTATTAAGCGTTTACTGTTGCGGCTTGCACCTCTTCATCTTTGACAAAAGCATCATGCATTACTGGGGATTTTCTCATCATTGTGCCAATACGGAAGAGTCCTTCACCTTGTGCAACATTTGTTCGATTTAGGTCAATGCTTGTATCAATTCTGGAACATTCTGAACGTAAATCTTCACAAAGTTCTACAACCTCTCTAGCTTTTGTTAAAATTTTGGTTGTTTTTATAGCACTTTCTTTCTTGATACGTTCATAAGTAATACCTTTGTAATCAGCAATTTCCGCAGCAATATCACGGAAAATAGAAACAGACGATCCTTTTGCTCCAATATCAACTCGCATTTCACGAGCTAAAGCATTAATTACCATCCAATCAGGTCTTACTTGTCCTTCTCCCTCAATTGCACGTTGGACACGTTGAACTTGAGTAGTATTATTAGTAAAAGTACCATCTTGTTCTGCAAAGCTATTTACTGGAAAAACTACATCTGCCATTTGAGCAGTTTCTGTTAAAAACATATCAGCAACAGCTAAAAACTTTAATTTCTTTAAGGCTATTTGCCAGTCTGTTCCATATTGCTCAACTGGGTTGCTACCGGCTAAATATAAAGCTTGGATTTGTGAACCAAAAGCCCTCATTAAACTATGTCCATTAGGAGCAAGTCCCATATCAATAGCACCCATTGTATTATTATAAGTTGCTAAAGGTAGATACTTAATAGGTCTTTCTTTTTGTTTGTTAAGAACTTCTGCTAGTTGAGCTAAGGCTGCAAGGGTTGCTCCTCGTACTTCTGGCCCAACAACAATAAGTAGTTCTTCGCTGTTAAATACTTGTTCACGAAGCTTTTGTAATTGTTCAACTTTTACTTTTGCTAATTCAGCAAGTCTTGGAAGTTCTGTTTCTGACTCAAAAAGCGAAGCTACAATAGCTGCTTCTGAATTTGGGCGGATATGCAAAAATTGCTTTGCTTGTCGTCTAGCAATCTTTGTCCGACGTGAATTAACAACCATTAAACGAGCATTATGTTTGCGCACAGCATAACGAATGACCATGCCAGACAGCGGATGATTTTCTGTAGCATCTCCACCAATCATCAAAATATTTTTTGCTTTTTTAACTTCTTGATGTGTAGCTATTGGGGCCGTTAGATGAGCAAAAAACTGGTGCCAATCAGCATCGGCAACCTGTCCAAAGCTACGTGTCCCAATACCTTTTTCTGCAAATCTACGTAAAGTGAAATTAGCTTCATTTGTAAGTCTTGGGCTTCCTAAAACCGCAACAGCATCTTTACTACTAGCAGAAATCTCTTTTAATTTTTCAGCAGTAAATTTAAGGGCTTCTTCCCAACTTACTTCTTCTAATTGACCGTTTCGGCGAATCATTGGTTTAGTAAGGCGTTCAGGGTTAGAAATAAAAGAACAACCATAACGACCTTTAACACAAAGAAATTCACCGTTAACACCAGTCATATCTTTAGAAGCAACTCTTACGTAGTTGTTACCGCGAGTGCCTAAACGCATTTGACAACCATCACCGCAATGTGTGCAGGTAGTGACGGTTTCTTTCATATCCCAAGGACGCGAACGAAAGCGAGAATCAACCGAAAGCAATGCACCTACTGGACAAATTTCTACACAATTACCGCATTGCTCACAATCTAAGGAATAGCCTTTGTCCATTCCTTCTTTATCCATCCCTAAGCCATAAGGCCCTATAACTTCATGAGTACCTCGGAAAATCTTACCTAACGCATTAACGTCCATTACCTCAGTACATTCTCGGATACAACGATAACATCTAACACATCGTTGAGGGTCATAAGCAATAAATGGAGAAAGTCGCCATTCTGGAGTATTGTTCTTTTTTACATTATAATGAGCATAAACTGTACCATGCTCAAACACCATGTCTTGTAATTCACATTGTCCGCCTTTATCACAAACAGGACAATCTAATGGGTGATTACCTAAAATAAAATCCAGCATGCCTTTACGAGCATCATGTAACTCTTCTGATTCAGTAGTGACATTCATTCCTTCACCTACTTCTATTGTGCAAGAAGTAGCAAGCTTGTGCATTTTGTCAATTCTTACTAAACACATTCGGCAAGCAGCTTGAGGGGTTAAATCTGGGTAATAACAAAAATTAGGGACATGAATATCATTTTCCAAACAAACTTCAATTAGAAGCTTTCCTTTGGGTGCTTCATAATCTTTGCCATTTATTTTTAACTTTACTGTATCACTCATAATTGTTTCCGTTTGTTGATATTAAAGAAAGCAAGATCTATTTTATTACTTAGCCATTGACACTACTGGTAATGATTTACGCACATGTAAGCGTTTTTTGAAATCTTCAGGGAATTTCTTTATAGCACTAGTAATAGGCCAAACAGCCGCTTCACCAAGTGGACAATGGGAACGACCTTCAATATTAAAGCAAAGCTTAAGGATTAGATCTAAGTCGGATTCTTCACCCATTCCAGCTTTTATTTTCTTAAAGATTTTCATTAACCAGTCTGTACCTTCTCGGCAAGGGGTACACCAGCCACAAGATTCATGGTTATAAAATCTAATTAAATTAAAAGTAGTCTCAAAAATATCAGTGGTTTCATCCATTACAATTACACCACCTGAACCAAGCATAGTACCTACACTTTGGCAAGATTCATAATCTAGATTACATTTAGCAGAATCTTCAGCATTAATTATTGGTACAGATGAGCCTCCAACAATTACAGCTTTTAGTTTTTTACCACCGCGCATTCCTCCGCCTTCTTCATTTATAAAATCCATTAATGGATAACCCATTCTGACTTCATAATTGCCTGGACGGTTAACATGACCGCTTAAAGAAAACATTTTTGATCCGCCACTTTTTTCTGTTCCAAGGCTGCGATACCAATCACCACCCTTGTTAATGATATGGGGGACTGCTGCTAAAGTTTCCACATTGTTGACTACTGTCGGACAGCCATAAAGACCAACCACAGCAGGGAAGGGAGGTTTAATACGTGGATGACCTCGTTTACCTTCAAGTGAGTTAAGCAGCGCGGTTTCTTCACCACAAATATAAGCACCTGCTCCTGGGTGAACAATAATGTCATGTTCAAATCCAGTACCTAAGATATTTTTTCCTAGATAACCACGATCCCTGGCTTGTTGGATAGCTTTTTCTAAGATTGAGATCAAATACCAATATTCACCACGAATATAGATAAATGATAGGTTTGACCCTAGAGCATAACCACCAATAGCCATACCTTCAATTAATTGGTGTGGGTCATATTCCATCAGTGGACGATCCTTACAAGTCCCAGGCTCGCTCTCATCAGCATTACAAACCAAGTATTTTGGTTTATTTAATTGACGAGGAACAAAACTCCATTTTACACCAGCAGGAAAGCCTGCTCCACCTCGACCACGTAAGGCGGACTTTTTGACCTCGTTGATCACATCGTCTTGGGTCATTTTTAATGCTTTTGCTAGTGCTTGATAACCCCCATCTTTAAGATAAGTGTCAATATCTGCTGAATTAGGGGTATTAAATCTTGCTGTAAGAACTTTTAATTCTGCCATAGTCACCTAGGGTAATTTTGCTAAAATTTGATCTACTTTTTCAGTAGTAAGATTTTCGTGATAATCAAAATTAACTTGCATTGCTGGAGCCGTAGAACAAGAGCCTAAACATTCCACTTCTGTTAAGCGGAAACGTCCGTCTTTAGTCACTTCTCCATTTTTAATACCTAATTTATTACGTAAATGATCCAGGATGTCATATGCTCCACAAAGCATACAACTAATAGTGCGGCACACTTGAAGGTTATATTTGCCTATCGGATCTAGAAAATACATGCTGTAGAAAGTTACTACCTCATAAACTTCAACTGGCATAAGATCTAACTTTTCAGCAATATAAGCAATTGCTTCTTCTGTAATTTGTCCTTGCTCATTTTGAGCAATATGGATTAAAGGCAAAAGAGCAGAACGTTTATGAGGGTATTTATTGATTGTAGCTTCTATTTTTTGTTCAATTTCTGGTGAAAACATATTTAATTTTTAATCACTTTTTAGCGATCAATTTCTCCTAAAACAATGTCTAAACTACCTATTATTGCTACGGTATCTGCTATCATTTCGCCTTTAGCCATCATTGGCAAAGCTTGTAGATTTACAAACGATGGGCCTCGAACGTGTACACGATAAGGATTTTCTGAGCCATCACTAATTATATAAACTCCATATTCACCTTTAGAGCCTTCTATAGCATGATAAGCTTCACCTGGTGGAACTGTAAAACCTAGTCCTGCTAGTAAAAAGTGATGGATTAGTGCATCCATTTGATTAAGCATTACTTCGCGGTCAGGTAAGCAAACTTTAGGAGTGTCAGCTTTTACCGGGCCAGGTTCTAGGCGTTTTAAGGTTTGTTTAACAATTTTATGGCTTTCCCTTAACTCTCTCATCCGCACCATATAACGAGCAAATACATCTCCATCTTTTTCTACAGGTACATCAAAATCATAGTTTTCATAGCCACAATAAGGATCATATCTACGTACATCATAATCTATACCAGAACCACGTAAAGAAGGCCCTGTTACACCCCATGCTATTGCATCTTCAGCAGTTATTATTCCTACTCCACGAGTACGATTTTGGAAAATCTTATTGCCTGTTAACAAAGTGTCATATTCTTTTAAGGCATTTGGGAAGTTATCACAGAATTCTTTTACTAGTCCTGGAACAAAATCAGGAATATCATAAGGAAGTCCACCTACACGGAAGAAACTAACTGTCATTCTACCGCCACAAACTGCTTCAAAGATATTAAGTATTTTCTCTCGTTCTCGAAAACAATAGAAAAACATACTCATCGCGCCAATATCTAAAGCATGAGTGCCTAACCAAACCATATGAGAGGCTATTCTTTGTAGTTCTACTAGCATGACTCTAATAGTTTTTGCACGCTCAGGGATATCGTCAACAATACCTAGCAATTTTTCTATACACATCACATAACCTAGATTATTTCCCATAGGGTTAAGATAATCCATGCGATCAGTAATGGTAATATTTTGTTGGTATTTCTTGGTTTCCATAATTTTTTCCATTCCTGTATGCAAATAACCTATATCAGGAATGGTATTAACTACGGTTTCACCATCAAGAACAACTTCTAAACGTAGCACACCATGTGTAGAAGGGTGTTGTGGCCCCATGCTAACGGTAATATTAGAATCTAGCGCAGTTTCACGAACTTGTTGTTCAAATGTTTTAGTAGGGGAATATTCCAACACTTTGGACATATTAATATCCTCTCAATAGCCGAATTATTCTAGTAACCTCTTAATGGAAAATCTTTACGTAGTGGATGACCTTCTAAATCGTCTGGAGTAAGTATTTTTCTTAGGTCTGGATGTCCATCAAAACGAATTCCCATTAAATCAAAGGTTTCTCTCTCATGCCAATTTGCTGTAGGCCAAACTCCTACAACAGTTGGAACATGGCAATCTTCTTCGCTAACACGTACTTTTAAGCGTAAACGGGTGCGTTTAGGTAGTGAAGTTAAATGATAAACCACTTCAAACCTGGGGTCTTCTTCTATACCTCGATCAACACCTGTTAGATCCGAAAGTAAATTAAATTGAAAACTAGGGTCATCCCTTAAAAAGCGACAAACATCAGCAATGTTTTCTCGCTTTATATAAACAGTAGTTTCACCGACATGCTTTTTTATATCTTCTATTGCAGTTTCAAATTTTTCTTTTACTTGCTCAATAGCTTGTTCAACTAGTGATTTTGGCACAAGAGGAGCATCTGTTGCTTGTGCTTCAACATTAGAATCAGAATGTTCCAGAGATCCGTGGCTCACGCAATAACCTCCTCAATTTTATCTCTGCGATTTCTTAAGGATTCTGTTTGAATTTTTTCTTGTAATTTCATAATTGCATAAATCAAAGTTTCTGGTCTTGGTGGGCAACCTGGAATATAAACATCAACAGGAACAACCTGGTGAACTCCTTGAACAATTGCATAATTATCAAAAATACCGCCAGCCGTAGCACAAGCACCCATAGAAATTACCCATTTAGGTTCTGGCATTTGGTCGTAAATACGACGTAGCACGGGTGCCATTTTTCTAGAAACACGGCCAGCAACAATCATTACATCAGCCTGGCGTGGGCTAGCACGAAAAACTTCTGCTCCAAAACGAGCAACGTCAAACCTAGCACTAGTCATATTCATCATTTCAATAGCACAACAAGCTAGTCCAAAAGTAGCAGGCCATAAACTAGACTTACGCGCCCAGTTAACTAAATCATCAAGCCTTGCGGTTAAGACTTCAGGTAAAGCTTCGGCAAGTTTATTTTCTAAACCCATAATTATTTCCTCCAGTCCAAAATGCCTTTTTTCCAAACATAAATGTATCCGACTAGAAGTATAGCAATAAAAACTAACATCTCCCAAAATACAAACATTTTGGATAGGTCATTAGCTGCTAAGTTATAAATTTTACCAGCAGTTAAATCTGCTGCTAATTGACGAAAGATTACTGCCCAAGGTACAAAAAATATTGCTTCAATATCAAATAAAATAAAAAGTAAAGCAATCATATAAAACTTAACAGAAAATCGCTCGTGTGCTGAACCTACAGGATCCTTGCCGCATTCATAAGGCATTAATTTTTCACGTGTAGGAATATATTGACCTAATAATTGAGAAACACCAACTAATGTCCCAGCAACAACTATAGACAAACCCAACATCATTAAAATGGGAAGATAATTAATCATGGTGTAAAGTCCTACTTAATAATTACTGAATTAGGAGACTAACAAAATTTGTTGCTTAAGTTATTTAAGCTATTAGTTTTTCTATCTATTAGTTTGAGTTGAGATAACTTATTCTAAAATCAATCTTTTCCAGACAGCACATATTATTACAACCTCTTTGTTAGTGTCAAGCAAGCCCTGTTTTGCTTTTGGATAAGCTTAATTAAGCTGGTAGATTTACCAGCCTGACTCTGCAAATAAAAACTGCTTTTCAGAAAAATAAAGAAAATTTTTGGCAAAAATAAGCGAAAAATTTGCAAAAAATCCATCTATGCTAAAAAATAAAAGCAAGGTGTGAAAAATGAAATATGACATAGTATTAAAAGAATTATTTCAAGCAACATCAAATAGATTAGTACAATTGCTAGTAGGAGAAAATTTACAAGTAGTAGAACAACTAAACATAGAGTTTGCAGAAGTAGCAACACGTAGAGCAGATCTAGTAATGAGATTAAGTAATGGAAGAATTTATCATTTGGAACTTCAAAGTATAGATGATGAAGAAATGGTTTTAAGAATGCTAGAGTATTACTGGCTAATCTTTAAGCAATATAGACAAATTCCTTTGCAACAAGTTATCTATGTCGGAAATAAAGTATTTAATGGTACTACTAGTATTTCTCATCCTAATTTACAATTTAGCTATCAACTTATTGATATTCGTTCTTTTCCTGCTAATTTTTTATTAGAAAGTAATTTTCTGTCCAATAATCTACTAGCTATTCTTTGTCGTTCAAGTGATACTCGGTTTGTTATTGCTCAAATTCTTGAAAAAATTTCCCTTCTTCCTCGACATGATAGAGAAGATGCTTTAACTAAACTTTTTATTTTATCTGGTCTTAGAAACTTTGAAACCCTTATTTTACAGGAGCTTAACTCTATGTCTACCTCTTTTGATATCCGTGATAACTCTTTTCTTTCTGGTATTTTCCAGCAAGGCCATCAAGAAGGCATTAACACTGGTCTTCAGCAAGGTCTTCAACAAGGTCTTCAAGAAGAAGCTGCAACAATCTTACAAAAACTCTTAGAACGCAAATTTGGAACACTTCCGCAATCAGTTGTTGATAAGATCAAGTTGGCTGATGCTTCGACTTTAGAAACTTGGGCTATTAATATTTTTGATATTAATTCTTTAGAGGAGTTTTTAACACTTTAATATTAATATTTTATTTTAATAAACTATTAATATTGTCTTGGAGTTATTCGTTATAATTAATAGCAAATAAATTATTTTTGTATTTTTTAGGAATGTTAAATCTCCTTTGTTAACACCAGGCACATAGAAAATGCTTTTCTAATAAGATTTGCTAAAATATTGGCTAAAGTTACCCAAATAACATTTAGCTTCTCTAGTAGACAAAGGCTTGGGATAAAATGCACCCCGCATCATTAATAGGTCAAGTATTAGACCAAAAATACCGCATCGAATCCCAACTTGGTCAAGGTGGGATGGGAGCAGTTTATGTTGCTACTCATCTTGGTACAAAACGACCTGTAGCCTTAAAAGTAATTATTCCTCAATATATGGCCTATTCTGAGTTTGTAGAACGCTTTCGCCGTGAAGCTGAAGCTGCTGGAAGACTTTGCCATCCTAATGTTGTTAATGTTACTGACTTTGGTTTTGCTGATTTTGGAAAAGATCGTATTGCTTACCTTGTAATGGAATATTTACAAGGTTGTACATTGGGAGAAGTGCTAAGAGAAGAAAGTAAATTACGTTTAGAATTTGTTATTAATATTGTAGAACAGATTTGCGCCGCTGTTGAAGAAGCACATAGCCAAGGTATTATCCATAGGGATTTGAAACCAGATAACATTTGGCTAGAACCTGATATTCAAGGTAATTATACGGTAAAAATTTTAGATTTTGGACTTGCTAAACTTGAAGATGAAATAGCTCCTATTAATAGCCTTAAGGATAATAGCTTATATAATATTGTTATTCCAAATAATACTAATAATTCTTTAGCAACAGTTGCTCAAAGGGGTAATACTTTATCACAACTGCAAGAATCTAAAACTTCAATTCAACCACTTGTGGATAAAAGTAGTAGTAGTAATGTGGCAAATTTGCCTGTAAGTGATAATGATGAAGTAGCAACACATATACAGTTATCTAATCCTGAAAGTAATTCGGAGCAAACACAAAAAAACAATTTACATCTCACAAAAAAACAATCTTCTGAGCAACTTACTAGAATAGGTTCAATTCTAGGAACACCTATTTATATGTCGCCTGAACAATGCCGAGGCGAGCAATTAGATGGACGTTCTGATATTTATAGCTTAGGGGTTATGGTTTATGAAATGCTAGTAGGGGAAACACCTTTTAAGGGAAACTTAGATCTACTAATAAACCAACATTTGACGGTTTTACCTGACTCACTTAGAAAAAAACGTCCTGATGTTCCTAAAGCTGTAGATAAATTAGTGATGTCTGCACTTGCAAAAACACCTTCAGAACGCCCTGCTAATGCGGCTGCTTTTGCTCGGGCTTTACGTTCTGCCTCAGAAGGTACTTTTGCTTTATTTAGACAAGCTTTTGGTTTTTATAGTGAATATTTCCCACAAATTTTTCGCTTATCTGTAGCAAGTTACTTAATAGTGATAATTCTAGCTATTTTACTTTCAATTAGTGCTGCAAATTCTGAAGGTTCTGTATCTTTACAACTTAATCAAGAAGGCTTTTCTAAAAGAAATATTTCCTCAAATATTCAATTTGTAGCTATATTTGTAACAGCTATTTTTTATGGTTTTGGGCATTTAGTAGCCGCTATTATTAGTCAACTTGTTTTTGTAGAAAAATTAACTCAGCTAAAATTTTTCCCTCTTAGATCTATACAAATAAATATTCGTAAAACTATAAAAAAATATTTACGACCTGTTTTAAGAACTGTAATTCCTTTAATTATCATTACTTCACTAGGCTATATACTATTAATTATCCCAGGGATAATAATAAATATATATTGTCTACTTGTATTTCCTGTATTAGTAATAGAAAAACGGCAAGGATTTGCAGCATTAAAAAGGTCTAAAGAATTAATAAGCCGAGTTCCAGCAACAGCCTTTTTAACATTTTTGTTAATGTTTGCCGTTCCTTTTTTAGTTGCTACAGTTATTGAAGCTCCTGCTATGGAACTTAAACTAATAAAAGTTAAGTCATTAGCTTTAGACGCTTTAGTAAATTCTATAGCCTCTTTACTAGAGCTTCTACCTATAATCTTAATAAATCCTTTAGTTTATATAATGACAATTTTAATTTATTTTAAGGCTTTGCATTTAGGTGGCGAAACCTTAACAGAAAGCTCTCTGCAAGCAATTGAGGAAGATGCACCACCAGCAAAATGGCAAAAGTTGGTACAAGAAAGATTTCGTATTCGTAATCGTAGCACTATTAGTAATAAACCTAAATCGTTGTAAAATCTGTAATTTAGCTAATTCGGAATTAATCTGCTGTAACTATTTGAATAACAGACACCTTCTATTAGACAATGAAAGGTTTACTATCACACATAATTTGTTTTAGGAGGAAAAATCTATGAGTAAAGAGGCTAGTGCCTCTACATCTGTTCAAACTACCTATATTAGGGAGTTTGCAGGACATACTAATCATGTCAATGTGATAAGTTTTTCAACAGATGGGCAACAGTTAATTTCTGGAAGTTATGATCAAACAGCGCGAGTTTGGAATATAGCTAATGGGCAAGAGTTAAAAGTATTATCAGGGCATACAGAATGGGTTAGATGTGTAGCTATTTCAACAGATAACGCGCTAGTAGTTACTGGCAGCCTAGATCACACAGCTAAAGTTTGGGACGCGCAAACGGGCAAAGAAATTAGTAGTTTTTCTGATGAAAGTATTATTCAAGCTGTAGCAATTTCCCCAGATAAAAAGCTAATTTTTACTGGTAGTGAAGAAGGCATTGGGCGTTTGTGGAATTTAGAAAGCAAAAAAGAAGTTTTTTGTTTAGCTGAGCATATGACAGCTATTTTAACAGCTAGTTTTTCCCAAAATGGTAAATTAATTGCCGAAGCAACAGGTAAATCTATACATGTTTGGGACAGCCAAACAGGTGAAAAAGTAGCTAGTTTTGATACTAATAAAGCTCGTGTTTTACATCTTAAGTTTTTTGGTGATAGTCATTTAGTTTCTGGTAGCGAAGATGGTATGGTGCGTCTTTATAATATTGCTGATCAAAAAGAAATACGTCGTTTTAATGCTTACAATACGTGGTTACAAAATTTTGCTATTTCTTCAGATGGAAAATATGTTTTTGCAGCTTATGACAATTGGACAAGCGGCGATAGCCCTCAAATTATAGTGCGTCGTTGGTTGCTAGAGAGTGAGAAAGATTTTCAAGATCAACACTTTATGGGACATAGAATGTCAATTTCTTGTATTGCTTTTTCACCTGACTGCAAATATTTTGTTTCTGGTAGTTCAGATAAAACTATGCTTTTATGGGAGCTTAAGTTTTAAGAAATTTTTATTATTATAAAAACTAAATAGCTGTACATTACTTTTTAATGAGTAGGTTACAGCTATTTTTGGTTTAGAGGTTTTATTAATTTCTAATAGGTTGTTGTTCAGTTATAACATTTTCCCTATAAGCTTTAATTAATTGTTCTATGGTTTCAATTTCTCGGCGAATTTCTTCGCCTTTTTCCGTATCACCTACCCGACGAGGATTTTCATAAACTCTTACATCTTCAATTTTAGGAATAATATCTGATCCCTGTGTAATTGCATCTGTAACTGATTCAAAATGATGGTGTTGTGCAAGATAAGTTCGGTTAGCATCTAAAATAAGTGTATAACCTTTGTCTCCATAAGCTTCAGAAAAAGCACCATCAATTGTTATAGCTTTGCCGCTTTTTTTCAGGGGACTTTCACCTTGCTCAAGTTTTACAGGAACATGACCGTTAACAATTAATCCTTCTGAAGGAGAAATACCAAATTCTGTAAAGATTCTTTCACAAAAGTCTTTTGTATGAATTAACTTAAAGTATGGATTTTTGGTTTCTTTATGAGTAGCTTTGTCAGCTATAAAATAAGTCTCAAAAGTTGCCATTTTATCTTTTCCAAACATTGGGGAAAGCTCGCCTGTCCATAAATACCAAAGCATATCTACATCTTTTTCTGCTTTGTTGCGAAAAGCCCGCTGTACTACTATATTAAGCACATCAAACAATGTTTTACCTTCATAGTTATTACCATCAATAAACATACTTAAAAAATTACCTTGTTCATCAACAGGAACACAGCCATGGAAAATTAAATTATGGTCACGGCGCAAATACATTGCTCCATGTTGTGCTACATAGCTCATTTGTCTCCAAAGCATTGGACTAAGTAAGAAAGACTGACGCAAGCGATTTATACAAGCTTCTTCTTCAGGAGAAAGTTTATAAGGATCTGACCAATCAATTGTTGGGAAATGATCGTCTAGCAGTGGATAAGTCTTTCCCTCAATTTCTACTGTTTTTTCTATAGGATTAATTCTATGTAAAAGATTGCGATTCTCCATTTTATATTCAGGATTGCGCAGCACTGTTTGACCTTCTAACTTAAATTGAATGATAGAGATAGCCTTTTGCATCCTAGCCATTAGTTGAGGATCTCTTAAACCTTCACCTTTGCAATTAAACCTAGTTACAGGATCATCGGCATAAACGGTTCGAGCCAGTTTTTCTAGTGGTGCAGCAGGAATACCATAGCCTTCTTCAAGTTGTGACAAACGACGATAACGAAGCGAAACTCTCATCACAGTTGCAATACAAGCATCTTGCCCAAGACAAGCTCCCATCCAAGAAACATCATGATTTCCCCAAGTGATATTGACTGTTGGTTGGCGCATAATGTAATCAATTACTCGGTCAATACGTGGGCCACGATCACCTAAATCACCAGCTACAATTAATTCTGAAACTAACAAATTACGCACAACATGCGCTGCTAGTCTTAATACGTCTAAATCCTTATTATGTCTTACTAGTTCATCAAAAATAGCATTAAAATATTCTTCTTTGCGGTTCATTAAGGGTTCAAAAAGCAGTTCTCTAAAAAGAATTTTATAAGGATCTGGAAAGAATTTTTCTAAAGTTTTTTGACTATATTCACAAGCTAATTTGCGCAGTAACTCAAACTCTAATCGGATAGTACGACGAAGGAACGCACTTCTAGCTTGTCTATTAGAAAGTTCAGTTGATAGATTAGCAAATGTTTCTCTAGGATAATAAATTAAATTAAGTAGATTTAATTTTTCTTCTTCGCTCAAACGATCACCAAAAGTTTCTTCAACTAATGGACGTAGTGAGCCAGAAGCGTTGTTAATAATATGTTTTAATTTCTTAAATTCACCATGTACATCACTAACAATATGAATTGTACCTTTTGGCAAGGTTAAAACAGATTTAAGATGGGCAATTTGTGCTAATGCGTCATCAGTTGTTGGGTAAAGTTTGCTTAAAAATCTTAGTTGGGTCAAAGTTTCTTCTGTAAATGGTAGAGGAGGCAAGGGTTTAGTATCAATTTGGCTTTTGGTGGTACTCATAAATTTATCTCCTATCAAATTTTCCTAACTAGTAGAAAGAAATATAGCCACAGAAAAATATTTGTTAAATTTCTGTGGCTATGTTTTTTGTTAATTAAGCAACTGTAACATTTTTGCAAAGATAGACATCTTGAATAGTATTAAGCAACTTAATTCCTTGATCCATAGGGCGTTGGAACGCTTTACGTCCAGAAATTAAACCCATTCCACCAGCACGTTTATTGATTACTGCTGTACGAACAGCTTCAGCAAAATCATTATCACCACTTGCACCACCAGAATTAATTAAACCTTGACGACCCATATAACAATTGGCTACTTGGTAACGGGTTAAATCTATTGGGTGATCGGTAGATAATTCTGAGTAGATTTTTTTATTAGTTTTACCATAAGGACTTTCTTTGGAAGAAAGAGCATTATAACCACCATTATTTTCTGGGAGTTTTTGCTTAATAATATCAGCTTCAATAGTAACACCAAGATGATTAGCTTGGCCGGTTAAGTCTGCGGCTACGTGATAGTCAGTAGAGCCAATCTTAAAAGCATTATTACGTAAATAACACCAAAGAATTGTTGCCATACCTAGCTCATGTGCGCGATGGAAAGCTTTGCTAACATCTACGATTTGTCGGCTAGATTCTGCTGAACCAAAATAAATGGTAGCACCAACAGCAACAGCACCCATATTCCAAGCTTGTTCAATAGAACCAAACATTATTTGGTCAAATTTATTTGGGTAAGTCAAAAATTCATTATGATTAATCTTAACAATAAATGGAATTTTATGAGCATATTTACGAGCGCAAGAACCAAGTACCCCATAAGTAGAAGCAACCGCGTTGCAGCCACCTTCAATAGCTAGTTTTACAATATTTTCTCCATCAAAATATATTGGGTTTGGAGCAAATGAAGATCCTGCGGAATGCTCAATTCCTTGATCTACGGGTAAAATAGACATATAGCCAGTATTGGCTAGTCTGCCAGTTCCAAATAGTGCTTGCAGACTACGTAGCACTTGGGGAGAACGGTCAGTTTGTATAAAAATACGATCAACAAAATCTGGGCCAGGTAAATGTAGGGATTCTTTAGGAATGCCTTTAGACTCATGTTCTAATAAATTTTTTGCGTCATCTCCAAGATATTGCTCAATAGTTTCTATCATAAATATTTGCCTTTCTATTTTGCTAACCGCGCAATACTAAACGGGTTGCTTTGATAAATTATGGATGGTTTCTAAAATGGGCATCATTCTATCACTTAGTCAAAAAAAACTGAAGGCAGGTAGGGAAGTTTTCTGAGCTAAATTTTCAGCACAACTTAAAATTTTTTCTTACAACTTTACAAGTTATAAGTTAGTATATTTGACATTTATTTTTATTATTTTTTGCATATTTTAGTTTAATTTTTTACCCTTCAGAAAGGATTTAACTTAATTACTTATGACAAGTAAAACAGCACAAGAGCTAATTAATGAAGCAAAAGAAACTAAAGCTAGAAAACTAAATCTTAGAGGTAAAAAGTTAAATGTTTTACCAAAAGAACTATTTGAATTAACTAACTTGGAATTTCTAAACCTTAGCTTAAATAATCTTACTAGTATTCCTAATGAAATTTCTAAACTAACTAAATTAAGATACTTAAATTTAGAAAAAAACCAAATAACTACTGTACCTTCAGCACTTAGCCAACTAAAAAACTTACAAGACTTAAATTTATCAAAAAATCCATTAAATGAATTTCCTGTAGAGTTAGTTAATATTATTAGCTTAAGAAGATTAAAATTATATGATACAGAAATTAGCAAAATTCCTAGTAAGTTTAATGGTAAATCTATAGAGTTTGCTAAGTGGTCTAAGCTTGCATACTTAAACCTAAATAGTAATTACTTAAAAGATTTACCCGCTAACCTATGTAATTTGTGGAGTTTAAGAAGAATAGATTTAGGCAACAATGTTCTTAATAAAATACCTAAATTTATTATTAAAGCAAAAAACTTAGAAATCTTGGATTTAGAACAAAATTATATTAAGTCTTTAGATATAATTTGGGAGAAACTACCTAACTTAAAAAAATTATATCTTTGGGAAAATAAGTTAAAAGATGTTGTTGATGAAATAGGAGAATTAAAAAATTTAGAAGTTTTATACCTATCCGATAACCAAATAACCAAAATACCAAATAGCATTGGAAAACTAACAAAACTAAAAGAATTATATCTTTATGGTAACAAACTTAAACAATTACCTAAAGAAATAGATAATCTTAGTAACTTGACTATTTTGGATGTAGGCACTAATTCAATAGATAATTTGCCAAATTTCTTAAACTTAACAAACTTAAAAGAACTCCATCTAAAACATAACAAGATTTCTGACTTACCAACTAACTTATTTAAATTGAATAGTTTAGAGGAGTTAGGACTAGGACATAATCAGCTATTAGAAATCCCTAAAGTAGTTTTTCAATTAACACACTTAAAAAAACTATATCTTTGGGAAAATAAAATTTCAGAAGTTCCAGAAGAAATTGCTAATTTAGTAAATTTAGAAGTCTTAGAAATACAAGATGGTGTCCTAGAGAGTCTGCCAGAATCGATTGGTAAATTAACAAAATTAAAGACTCTTTCATTATGGAACAATAAGCTAGAGAGTTTACCCAAAGAAATAAGTAAATTAAGTGAGTTAAAAGAGCTAAATATTACTAATAATCAAGTTACTAGCCTTCCTAAAGAAATGGGGAAAATGGCAAATTTAGAAAAACTTCATTGTAGAGAAAATTTGCTTAGTGATATTCCCGTAGAAGTTACTAAAATATCAGGCTTAAAGTCTCTTGGATTAGGCAAAAATAAATTAACTAGTATCCCTAAAGAAATAGGCAATCTAACTAACTTAAAAGAGCTATATTTATGGGAAAACCAAATATTAGAATTACCAAAAGAGATAGGAAATTTAGTTAATTTAGAACTATTGGAATTACAATTTAATCAAATAAGCTACTTACCTGAAGAAATAGGAAATTTAGTTAATTTGAAAAAGCTTTTTTTGTGGAATAATCAGCTTACCCATCTTCCTTCAACAATAGCTAACTTACAGAAAATAAAAAGTTTAAACTTAACAGATAATAAGCTTCAAGGGTTGCCAAAAGAAATTGGCAAAATGGAAAACTTAGAGCAATTACACTTAAGAGGAAATCAATTAGTAATTATTCCAGTGGAACTAGGAAATTTAATTAGTCTAAAATCATTAGGTCTTGGGTTAAATCAGTTAACTTCAATTCCAGCAGAAATAGGAAATTTAGCTAATTTAGAAAAACTTTATTTGTGGAACAATCAGCTTACCAAAGTTCCACCAGAACTAGGTCAATTAACGAAACTGAAACTACTAGAATTAAATGATAATAAATTAAGTAGCATTCCAGAAGAGCTAGGTGATTTACCTAATTTAGAAGAAATATTGCTATATAATAATAACTTAAACAGTGTTGCAGGCTTTCGCAAAAACTTAACTATTCATCTTTAAGTATATTGATTTGGGTCTAATCTTTTAGCAATATCAAGATCTTGATTAGCTAAATCAATTTGTCCTGCTCTTTTATAAACTATGGAGCGATTGTAATAAGCCATAGCATTTTTAGGGTCAATTTCTATCACTTTATTAAAATCCTGAAGTGCTTCTCTAAATTGGCCCCTATCAGAATAAAGAGCGGCGCGGTTGTGGTAAGATATAGTAGATATTGGGTTTATTTCTATTTCCTTAGAATAATCAGCTATTGCTTTATCTATCTCCAAAATTGTTGTATAGACTAAAGCACGATTAAAATGAGCTAATAAGTAATTTGATTTTAGTTCAATAGCTTTAGAATAATCTTTTATAGCTAAATCAAAAAATTTCTTTTTATGATAGGTTATACCGCGATTAAAATAAGCTGTTGCATAGTTTGGATCTAAATCAATGGCTTTAGAATAAAGTTTAACTGCGGCCTTAAACCATTTTCTTTTATGATAGGCTAGGGCTTTATTGTTATAAGCCATTGTAAAATTTGGATCTAACACCAATGCTTTGTTGAAGTTAGCGATAGCTCTTCCTAATCTTTCTTCAGAATAATAAATAATCCCTCTATTATTATAAGCAAGTGCATAATCTGGATTAAGTTCAATAGCTTTATTATAGTTTTCTAAAGCTTTATCATAGTAACCACGATCATAAAAATCATTACCTAAGTTTTTATATGCAGTTAAAATTATAATGTCTTGTGAATATTTTGTTTTATCAAGATTAATTATTTGCTCAAAATAATTAACAGCTTGTTGATAATCTTTTTGCTCAAAAAATTTTTTTCCTAAATTATAATATTCTTCGCTATTCATAAATGATTGTTTTTGAATTACTTAGCAATAGAGGAATCTTCATCTTCAATATAAAGCTGTATACCTTCATCTTCGGCTAAACCTGTTTTTAGCAACTCAAGTAAATCTTCATCTGCTCCGGTGTCTGTTAAATAGTCTATAGTATTACCATCTATATAGTAAGTATCATTTTTACTATTTTCTTCTTCTAATTTATCTATTAAAAGTTCATGTTGTTCTTCATTAATTTTGCCTATAAAGTCCCCATTTTCAGCATTATAAACTTTTATCATAAAATCGTTTTACCTCTAAAATACTTATAATTTGTGCCAAAAAAAGTAAATTATAAAAGATAAGCCTGTAATTGCTAATATTGAAAATATAACCATAAACCAAAAAAATGGATTGCTAGAGTTGGACGGGTGATTTTCTTTTGGGTTTTCGACACTTTTTTCAAGAGTTAATGGTGGATTTGAGCTATAGTCTTGAGCATCTCTATCATATTTAGAACTAAGGGCTATTTTCGGTTTAAGCTCTATTAAATCATTCATAGTATAAGCTTTAGTTTTACTAGCTGTACCAAAACTATTTTCTGTTACTTCTTTGGTTGAATTATCTAAAGTTTCTTCATTTTCAATAAGTTCTTTTACTGCACTTGTACTTATCTTTTTAGGAGGTCTGCTTTGTCGCCAAGAATCGCTCATTTTAGAGAGGTCAAAATCAGGTGCAACATATTTAACACGTAAGATATGCTGCTTAAGCTCTGCTCCGTTCCATTTAACAATAACTTTGCTAGCCTCTTTTTCTGTAGACATTTCTAAATAAGCAGTTTGATTAAGTCGTCCATCTTCAGGAGCTTTAACATACGCCCAACTTACTTGTCCTAAAGGCTTTAACATCTCTCTTAGTTCAGATGAAGTCATCCCAATAGGCAAATTTTCCATAGTTAATATTTTTTTTGGTTCCGCCATCAATTTTTACCCTAACAATTAAAAATAAACTAAATTACCAAGGATTATTTCTAATGTATTCCTGATTGCATTTATAACAAACATCATAAAGAAAATAAGGATCCTTATCTTCTGACCAAATTAATTTTTTGCATTCTTTACAATGATAATTTTTTATTATTGCAAATTTTATCCATTCTTTTTCATCCTCATAAATTGCTTTGTCTGCCTCATCAAAATTATAGTCTTTAGGATTTATTGTTAGCATTTCAAGATTAATTTTGTCTAAATCTTTTAATTCATCAAAATGATAAACAATATATCTCTTGTCAAATCTCCTTCTTAGATGACGACCTTCTTTTTTTATTCTACAACTGTACTCAGTTATATTTGATCTATATGATAAAGAAATACTTATTACATCATCTGTTATAGAATATTTCCCAATACCTTGTGACCAACCAACAGGACTTCTTCCAAACCATTTACTTAAATTAATTTGGTCTATAGAAGAATTAACAGATATTACGGTGTTATCTTCATAAAATCGCAAACATTCTCCGTTTGCACGATAAACTCCATTAGTTTTTATCATTCTTTACCCACTACTTAATAAAACAGATTGGAAATATTGCTATCATACCATAAAATTTTTTAGCATTATCAATAGTTACTTAAGCTTTTATTATCTTAAATTATACAAAATGCAAATTAACAAAATATTTTTACCTTTGCTAATTTTGGCTTTGTTGCCAGTACAAACTAACGCAACGCCAAAAAAGCTTTTGATCTTAAAACACAAAAAAACTGTTCAAACCACAACAGGAACTTTAGTTGGAACTGTAATTGATGAAAAATTACAACCAATTAGCGGCGTTTTAGTAAAGGTAATTAATGTAAATAATGGATTTAGCTTTGGCCGTCGTACTAGTTTAGATGGAACTTATCGAATAGACTTTTTACCTGCTGGCACTTATGACATCACGGCTCAAGCCGATGGCTATCAGCCAAATATGCTTTCAAAATTTCTAGTCGAAGTTAATCGGGAAAAAATCATTAAACCACCTCCAATTGTCCTTGTTCCTTTAGTTTCTCCAACTATCACAAACACACCAACAACTACAAATTTACCTCAAAATATCTTCCTACAAGCTAATATTGCTGACGCTACTTTACGTGGTAGTGCAACAACAGAACTTCTTACAACCTTACCAATTGCAGGAATTAGAAGCTTTGATAGTTTTGCTTTTCTAGTTCCAGGAGTCTTACCATCACCTCAAAGCATTGGGAACACCGGCCCCAGCATTGGCTCAGGTGTTGGTACAACAGGGCAATTTTCTGTTAATGGTCAAAGAGCTAGAAATAATAATTTTACTATTGATGGGTCAGATAATAATGATCAAGATGTTGGCATTCGTCGCCAAGGATTTACTAGCAGCATTCCACAAACTATTGAAAGTATTACAGAATTTCAAATTACTACCTTGCTTGCTGATACCGAAGCAGGCCGCAACACTGGCGGACAAGTGAATGTGGTTTCTCGCACAGGAAAAACTAATTTTCATGGTGAGTTTTATAACTTTTTTACTGACTCAGCCCTTAATGCTCGTGATTTTTTTGATATAAATATAGCCGCTTTAACAAATAATCCTGATCAGAAGAAAAATGCTTTTACTCGCAACCAATTTGGAGGAAATTTTGGTTTTCCGCTAATAAAAAACCGGCTAGCTTTTTTTGCTGCTTTTGAACATCAGGATTTGAATCAAAATAAGTTGCTAAATTTTGCTGTCCCAACCTTAAACGAGCGTAACCAAGCTTTTAGCTTTGCACAACGATTTTTGGGGATGGTTAGCCCTTTAGGACGTGATGCTCTAGCACTTTATCCGCTACCTAATAATGTTGGTGGTGCTTATGGAGCAAATACTTTTTCTAAAATTACTCCTGCTAACGGAGATGGGACGGTTTTTTCACTTAGACTTGACGACCAATTAAATTTATTAGGCAAAAATAATACTCTAACCTTACGCTATAATTTTACTGATGATGATAGTCGTATTCCTGCTATAGCGGAAAGTCTAAATTCAAGCCTAGATGCTTTGGTTAGAACTCAGAATTTAGCAATTACACTTAATACAGAAATAAGCCAACTTACAGCAAATCAACTTCGCTTTTCCTATGGTCGTACATCACTTAGTTTTAATGAAGTTGCGGGTAGTCCATTTATTTTTCAGACCTCACCAACATTTCCTGATGTTAATGGTGATGGAAAAGATGATGGTCGAAGCGGCCCGCTTGGACGGCTAAATTTATCTCCATTTAGCCCAATAGGGGTTGATACATTAACTTTTCCTCAAGGACGGGCTAATAATACTTTTCAATTTGCTGATACTTTTATAGCTTCTTTTAGTAAACATACTATTAAATTTGGTGTAGATTTGCGACGAGTACAACTTAATAGCTTTTTAGACCGAGGCTATCGCGCACAACTAACTTTTAATTCTAATGTTTTATTAGACATCAATCGAGCCACGCTTTTTTCACAATCTGGAACAGATTTTGCGGCTATAGGTGCGCCATCCGATGTTTTCCAAACTTTAGCCGTGACTCCAGATTCAACAATTGCGCTACGTTTTACAGAAACAAGCTTTTTTATCCAAGATAATTTTCAACTAAACAAGCGAATAAACTTAAATTATGGTCTTCGTTATGAGCTTAATAGCGTTCCAACCGATGCAACAGGGCGAATTGAGCAAGCATTAAGACAAGATCCAAATAATTTACCCTTTGGATTTGCTAATGGATTTGCTCAAGCAGGTTTTTTGCTAGCTTTTAATGCTCAAAACCAGGCTTTTGATGGCAGAAATAAGATTTATCAAGTAGATAAAAACAATTTTGCTCCTCGAGTTGGTATTGCTTGGGACTTAACCGGCGATGGTCGGACGGCTTTAAGGGCTGGTTATGGGCTATTTTATGATCAAATCTTAGGTAATATTGTTAGTCAATCTCGGAATCTTTTTCCAAGTTTTGTACCTGTAAATTTAGGCATAACCCAGTTTTCTACCAGTAACTTAGCAACTAATCCAGCATTTTTTACTTTTACTTTGCCTAATCAGCCAAGGCAATTTTTAATTGCTCCAAATACTATAAACACGCTAAATGCTAGCAATTCTCAATTAGGATCTGTCCTAGGTGCTTTATTTGGAACAAATAGCATTTTTGCACTAGCCTTTACTTTGCCAACTAAAAACCTTCGCACGCCGTATGTAAATCAATATTCTGTGTCCTTAGAGCGTACTTTTGCTGATAAATATGTTGCAAGCCTTTCATATGTTGGGACAAATGGAAGCAAATTATTACGTTTTCGCGCTCCAAATGGAGGGCAGTTTGTTCCTTTAGCACTGCTTAGAGCAGGTGCAACTAGCAGTTTGCTATCTTTACTAAGAAATAGCCAACGTCCAACAGTCGGGCTAGGTGCAATTACTATGTTTGATAACTCAGCCACTTCTAATTATCACTCACTACAAGCATCTTTTATGCGTCGTTTTAGTGATAGTGTTGGATTTCAGGCTGCTTATACCTATTCACATGCAATTGATGATGTCTCGGATCTATTTGATATTGCAGGCACTTCTGTCTTTGCTCAAGATGAAATAGGCCGTCATGAAGGATTTAAGGCCGAACGCGGCAACGCTAGCTTTGATGCTCGTCATCGTTTTACTTTAGCAGGGGTTTATCAAGTTCCTAGCACTATTAAACTATTGTCAAATATTGAGTTATCAGGAATTATTACTCTACAAACTGGACAACCATTTACCGTAATAACTAGCCTAGATATCAACCAAGATGGCAACCGAACCGACCGGCTTAACACTTTGCAGGGCTTAATTTTGTCTGAAAATGGTCGCAATCGAATAAAACTTGCTCCAAACACTGTACCAACTAGCCTACTTGCACGCTTTATTACAACTAACCCTCAAAATGGAGCAGTTGGACGTAACACTTTTCGTGCTGCTGGGGTTGGAAGTGTAGATTTAGCCGTCCAAAAAACGATTGCAATCAAAGAAACTAGCTTAAAACTCCGGTTAGAAGCCTTTAATTTATTTAATCGAACACATTTTGCTATTCCTGTAAGAGTTTTAGAAGCACCAAGTTTTGGCTCATCGGTTGCAACGTCCTTGCCAGCAAGAATATTACAAATAGCCGTGCGTTATTCATTTTAAGATTTGGGGTAAGGTTAAATGTTTACTTCTAATTTTTTGGTTAGATGGTAAAATGCTACTACTTTTTGTGCATCTTAAAAATCAAAATAATTAAAAGTTATATTTAGGGATATTTATGCAGTCCTCATTGCCAGACTCAGGAAAAAAAGAAAAGGAAAAAGTACCTACCCGCAAAGTTGCGCCTGAAGACTTAGCCGCTTCTTCTGAGTCTGCAAATAGTGAGAATAAAAAATCTCCAACACGCAAAATAGATGTTTTTGATGAAACTCCTACAGGTCGTCTTACAGCAGAAGACAACGAAGCTAGAGGGACGACAGATCAAGACCAGACACTAAGAGATATTGCCGAGAGAATTTCCTTAGCACAAGCTATTACTGGCTCGGATGATGAAGAAATAAAAAAAGGTCGTAAAATCCGCGAGATAGTCCCAATAGGCAAAATTTTTCAAGGCAAGTACCAAATAGTTAAAATAATCGGCTCTGGTGGTATGGGACAAGTTTATTTAGCTAACCATACAATTTTAGCCAGTCAAGTTGCAATTAAAGTGCTAAATACTAATTTTGTAGCCGATGATGACGAAGAAGCAATTGAACGTTTTAAGCGGGAAGCACGTGCTACAGCATCAATTGACCATCCAAATGCTGTAAAAGTTTTTGATTTTGGGGTAGAAGAAAATATTTGTTATTTAGTGATGGAATATTTAGCAGGGGAATCTTTACGTAAGCGACTAGCAAAGCGTAAACGGTTGCCTTTTGCAGAACTGATTGTTTTAGTAAAACAAGTTTGTAGCGTTTTAGAAGTAATGCACCGTAAAGGCATTGTTCATCGAGACTTAAAGCCAGATAACATTTTTTTTCATACCCAAGAAGATCAAGAAATAGTCAAAGTGCTAGATTTTGGTATTGCTAAAATTAGTGGTAGTACGTTAAACGAAGGTAGACTTACTACTACAGGGGCATTACTTGGAACACCACATTATATGTCGCCCGAACAATGTCAAGGGATGAAACTTGATGGACGTTCAGATCTTTATGCTTTTGGAATAATTGTTTATGAGTTAATTTCTGGAAGATTGCCTTTTGAAGCGGAAAATACCTTAAGTATGTTATTTAAGCATGTTCGAGATACTCCTAAGCCATTAAATGAATTAGTCCCAGAAATACCAATGGCAATTGTTGAAGTTGTGATGAAAACTTTAGAGAAAAACCCTAAAGATAGGTTTCAAACAGCAAAAGAATTTGAGCAAGCTTTTTGTCAAGCAGTCGAAAAGTCTTCTCTAACGGACGAAAATAAAATTAATGCTTCATCAAAAATAGGAAAAATAAATGAAATAAATGCTGAGGAGACTATAGAAACTGCTATTTTACCAGTTGTAGAAGGTCAAGAAAGCCAGCAAATTCAAATAGATAACAAATCTAATCAAGCTTATGATGTTGCAACACGTAGCCATCAAGCAACGGCTACACGTCCTGTTGGGCGACCTATTGAACAACAAATAGAGCAAAAATTTTCATCATCTCCACAAATTTCAGAAGAAAAACAGCAAGAAAAATCAACACTTGTAAAATATTTAATTCCAATAAGTTTTGTATTAGTGATCGTTATAGTAGGAGTTTGGAAAATGCTGGACAATCAGCCAACACCAAACACTAACAAAATAGATACAATAAACACGCCTGCAACTAGTCCAACACCAACAGCTAACCCAAACTTAAAGGATTTTGTTTTAATTAAAGCTACTCAAGTAACTATAGGAAGTGATCGCAGCGATTGTAAAAATATTCCTAACTGTAAAATAGGAGAATTTGAAAAGCCTGCTTACTCTGTAAGATTAGCAGATTATTACTTAAGTAAGTATGAAATTACTAATGCTGAATATGAAAAATTTGTGCGTGCTACTAAACGAGAATTACCTATCAATTGGGACAAAGCAAGAAATAGTTTTCCAATAGGTACAGATAAACTTCCAGTAACTTTTATTAGTTGGGAAGATGCACAAGCTTATTGTGAATGGCGTTCTAAAGAGGAAAATTTAGAATTTCGTCTGCCAAGTGAGCAAGAATGGGAATATGCTGCGAGGGGTGAAGATGAACGGTTTTTTCCTTGGGGTGATAATTGGGATCCTTCGCTAGTAAATGGAGCAAAACCAAAAGAAACAGTTACAAGCCCATCTTCAGTAGATCTTGCACCTAATAACACTACAGATCTTAGCCCATTAGGAATATTTGCTATGGCAGGTAACGTAGCAGAATGGACTAGCTCAGACTTCAAACCTTATCCTAAAAGTAACTACAAGGCGACAAACAAAGATCTTGCTTGTAAAGTAGTTCGAGGAGGCTCTTTTAATGCTGCTGCGGCAGACCTTCGCGCTAGCACTAGATTTTGGTATGAACCTACAAAAAAAGACTCTAATATAGGTTTTCGTCTAGCAGTGAGCGTTAAATAAAATATGGTTAGTCAAAATACAAAAAATATTTTAATTAGTTTACTGAGTATTTTTCTATTTTCTTGTTCAGTTTTTGCACAAAGAGAAATTACAAAAGTTGAAAGTAAAACTACTCCAGCGCGTCCAACACTTGGAGCATTAACTATTGTTACTGATCCAGCAGAATCAATAGTTTACCTAAATAATAAAAAACTTGGAGCAACAGATAAAACTGGGGAATTAGCTAAATCTAACTTAAAACCAAGTCTTTATACAGTAGTAATAAAACATCCAGAATATGAAGAATTTCACCAGCAAATTAAAGTAATTGCAGGTGAGGCACAGGTATTAAACGCTAAGTTAAAGCCTACATTTGCGTTGATTTTATTGACCCTAACAGAATTTAGCCAAGACCTAGAAATTGAACTTGATGACAAGTTAATAGCCAAAGAAAATTTAGTCATTGATAGAGAAAATAAAAGTATTCGTCTAAAAACAACTCCGGGTCAACATCAAGTAAAAGTTAGACGAACAGGTTATTTACCTTTTAGTAATGAAGTAGCAGCAAATGTTGAGCAGGAAAGCATTTTAGCTGTGTCATTAAGTCGCGTGCCTGTAAATTTGTTGGTTAAATCTTTAGCTGGAGCTAGGCTTTATCTTAATGATGAACCACAGGGTAAAATCCCGCTAACAGGTAGTCTAAAAATTAGCGACCTACAACCCGAACAAAATTATAAAGTTAGAATAGAATTAGAAGACTATGAGGCTAAAGAGGAAAAGATTACAACTTCAATAGATAAAGATGTAGAGCTAAACTTAGATTTAACACCACTTCCAACAAGTGCAGCTTTTAGCGATACATTTTTAAGTGGATTAACTTTTTGGGATGCTCCACAAAGTTGGAAAACAGATAAAGGATTGCTCTATGTCCAAGGTGAAAGCGGTGTAGGACTGCCAAAAAATAAGCGTTATCGAGATTGCAATATTTCTTTTGGGCTTAGATTAAATAAAACAGGTGGTGCAGCCTGGGTTGTTAGGGCAAGAGACAAGAAAAATTACTATCTATTTTGCTTAGGTAGCACTGATAGCAATTTAGCTAATCAATTTTCTGTCTATATTTGCCGTGATGGGGTTTTAACACCTGGCGACCCTGCTTTACCATTACCTATAGAATTAAAGCCAGGGGACGATTACCGCATCCGTATTCAGATTGTTGATAATGTTATCCAACATTGGATCACACCTAGTAATATTGGGGAAGAATATTCCTTAAGTTTATTCAAAGACCCTAACAATACTTTTCCTATTGGTGGGGCAGGTTTCGCGCTCTTAGATGGGCAAGATTTTTTAGTAAATGCTTTTGTAATTAGCTTGCCTACAGATGCTAAGGCTATTAGATAAAAATTTCCGACTTTTTAACTATTTTAGATCTCCAAAGTGCTGGTAGTGTCTCTAAAATAATTTAATGAAAAATACGTTAGTCTGATAACTATTAAAATTGTAAAATTTAATAAACTAAAATTATGTTTATTAATCTAAGGAGTTTTGCTATGAGTAAATTAACTTGGTTTCGAGTAGCATTAATCACCTTGTTGCTAGTAGCGTTAATACCTATACCTACAGCTTATTTATCAGGAAATAATATTAAGCCTAGAGCTATTAAACATTTATTTATAGCACCATTACAAAGCAGCAACATAAAGATTTTGGCACCAAATGGAAAAGCAAATCCGGTAGTAAACCAAGGCAATATGCTTAATTTACGCATAGTTGACGGCAATAACCAGCCTGTAACAGGATTTACCATTACTTCAGGAAGCCCTGATATTGTTTCTGTAGTTGATTCGGCTCAAGGCTTGATTATGGGAAAAAAACAAGGTTATGCAACGCTTACAGTTCGTCGAGGCAGCGAAACTAGTTCAACCTTTGCAATTGTGACTCAAGTAGGTAAGGCAAAAGGGGCTAAGGTTTTAGGGCAATCAGATCAGGATGTTACAGGAGCAATTTATTTAGCTGACCCAATAAAAAATCAAATTTTTAAGGTAGAAGATATTCAACAACCTGCAATTATTTATGCTGGAACAGGTGTAAAAGGAAAAAGCGATGGCGAGAGAAAACAAGCGCAATTTGCCGGGCCTATAGGAATATCGGTTGATGATAGATCTAGAAATGGAATTTATGTTGCAGATACGCTAAATCATTCAATTAGAAGAATTAGTTTTGATAACAAAGTAGAAACAATGCTTGGTACAGGTACACCAGGTCTTGCTGCTGCCTTAACTAGCAGTGATGAAACATCTTTTGTTGCTTCAACCGACATTGCATTAAGTGGCCCACAAGGTGTTGCAATTGATACGGGTGGGAATATTTTTGTTGCTGATACAGATAATCATGCAATTTATTATGTAGATTTTAGTAAGACAAAAATTCATCTAGTCGCAGGCCAACCGGGCCGCTCAGGTCAAAGTGATGGATCAAAACGAGACGCTTTATTTAACTCACCCACTAGCATTAGTCTTAGCCCTGATGGTAGTTTGCTTAATGTTGTAGATAGTGGTAATAATGTAATCCGACAAGTAAGCCGGGATGGTGTTGTAATCACACTTGGAGCCGTTACACCTGGTGCAAAAACTTTTTCTCGAATGTCAGCTAGTGAAGATTTGAGCGAGCAATCCACAAATAACCAACCTTTTGTTTTTAATAAGCCTATTTCGGTTACTCAAGATTTATTTGGGACAATTTATGTTACTGATCAAGATGGGGTAGATGTAATTGTTCCAACCAAAAAAGGTAGGCAAAGATTTTCTTTAGCTCAACCAGGGGCAGCTAGCTTTGCTCAACCAACGAGCGTAAATGTTCGCGGAACACAAGTTTTTGTTTCTGATGCTGCTGCAATTAATAATGATGAGGCTTTTAAGATTGTCACTATCGGCGCACCAACCATAAGTTCAATGAGTCAAAATCAGGATGTTTTATCTGGTGGTGCAGAAGTTATTTTAAGAGGTGAAAACTTTGGCCCTGAAAGTCGCATTTTTATTGGTGATAATGAAGTTGATATGCTGGAGGTTGTTGACGCAACAACAATTCGGTTAATTGTCCCTCCTCAAAAAACTCCAGGAAAAAGAACTCTTACTCTGCAAACTCGTGGAGGAATAGCACAAAAGCAATTTACTATTGTTGCTAAACCGCTTTCAGAGTTGGTTGCAGGTCAAATTACTACAATTGCTGGTGGGATTCCTTTTATTGGCGATGGAGGACTGGCACGAGCAGGACTTTTGTTTTCTCCGTCAGGTGTAGCAGTGGATGGGCAAGGAAATATTTATGTTTCAGATGAAAATAACAACCGGATCCGCAAAATTGATACTCGTTCAGGTATGATTGCTACAATTGCTGGTAATGGTGCGCCAGATTTTAATGGGGATAAAGGCCCAGCCATTGTTGCTAGCTTAAATAAACCTGCTGGACTGGCAATTGATTTACTTGGAAATATTTATGTTGCAGATCGTGCTAATAGTAGGGTGCGCAAAATAGATGCAATTACAGGTGACATTGACACAATTATTGGTAGTGGCAAAAGAAAAATTGATGCTAAAACAGAGCCTCAAGAGGGAATTGATGCTCTAAAAGCAACTATTGACCCTGTAGCATTAGCTTTAACTCCAACAGGAGATATTTTTATTGCTGATGCGGTTAATAACCGAATTAGGGTTTTTATTAATTCCAACAAAAAAATGATTACTTTTGTTGGAAGTGGCGAACAAGGTTTTAAGGGCGATGGCGGACTAGCTAAAATGGCTGCTCTAAACAATCCAACAGATTTAGCTTTTGGCCGTCAAGGTCTTTTAATTGCTGATAATGGCAATGGTCGGGTTAGGCTAATTGCTCCATTAGATATAAATAAGGCAATGATTAGCACTATTGCTGGTTGTGGTTCTCCTAACCCGCGTGATTGTCGAATGGAAGACAACATTCCTGCTACACAATCTGCTATGAGACCTATTGCGGTTGATGTTGCTGCTAGTGGAGATTTGGTAATTTCTGATGAAGCTAATTTTTCGGTTAGAGGTGTTAGCCTCTCATCAAACATTATTATTACATTAGCTGGGGGAAGAACCGCTACTAGGGATGTAGATTCTGGCCCTGCTTTAGATGTACGTATCTTTCCTCGTGCTGTTGCTGTTGTAGGTGATAGCAATTTAGTTATTTTAGATAATGATCCAAATAAAGCCATAATTGGAAAAAATCGTGTCCGAGGATTTCAGCTAAGAATTGACTCAAGAACAGGTGCTAAAAATAGTTCAATTATTACATTAGCTGGTGGAGGGATGGCGGACTTAGGAGATGATGATTTAGCTACAAATGCTAGCCTGAATGTTGCTTTATCCTTAGCCATTGATTCTCAAGATAATATTTTTATTGCTGATTTAGGCAATCGTCGTGTCCGCGAAGTAACTTCATTTGATGGAAAAATTTCTACTGTTGCAGGTGGAGTTGTGTTTGATGGTCGCTCACTTGGGGATAACGATGCGGCAAATTTAGCTACTTTATTTGCTCCAACTTCAGTAGCTACTGATAACATTAGACTTTTTATAGCTGATGCTGGTACGGATCGACTTGTAGGACTTGGAGATAGCCGAATCCGCTTAGTCCAACCTGCTAGCGGACTAGGTACAATCTTTACTTTTGCTGGTGGTGGCAATAACCCTTCTGATGGAGTTTTAGCAAAAGACGCAATGCTTGACCCTGTTGTAAGTATTGCTATAGATAAAAATGGTAATGTATTTTTGCTTGAACTAGATGTAGATAGACGTAGAGATGATAATTCTGGCGGACGCATTAAACGTATAGATGTGGCAACTGGTGTAATTAAAGTAATTGCTGGTACAGGTGAACTTGGGTTTAGTGGCGATGGAGGACAAGCTATAAATGCTAGATTTGGCCGTCCAAGCGCGATTGCTGTTGATACAAATGGAAATTTATTTGTTGCTGATACAGGTAATGACCGTATTCGCCGAATTGATGCTACAACCGGCATTATAACTACTGTTGTAGGTGGTGGAACAAGCAAGGATGAAGGCATACTAGCTACACAAGTTAGCCTTGGTAAACCTTTAGGTGTGCTGGTGGATAAAGATGGCAATATTTTTCTTTCAGATACGGCTAGCAGTCGTGTAAGAGTAGTTGAAGCTAAAACTAATAGGATTCGCACTATTGCTGGAAAAGGTAGGGCTGATATTGGCGGTGATGAAGGCGCGGCAACTAATGCTGGACTAACACTTCCAAGCGGACTAGCCTTAGATAGCCAAGGAAATTTATATATTGCCGACATTGGCAATAGCTCAATACGAGCAATCAAAGGGCCAATTATTGCTCCAAAACCTGTGCCTGCAATTACGGCTGTTAACTATAAAAAGCCTAACTTAACTATTTCAGGAATGAATTTTGGCGTAGGTAATTCAGTAATAAGCATTAATGGTATTGAGCAGAATAATACTGTTGTAGGTAGAACAGAAAACACTCTTTCATTAAAAGGAAATATAAAGAAACTTAACCTTGAAAAGAAAGAGGATAACTTAATCACTGTAACAGTGGATGGAGTTGTTTCAAACACCTTTATTTTTCAGTTAAAAAAGAGTAAAACTTCTGCAATCGAAGAGGAAGAATAGTTTAATAGTTGAGGTAAATTTTGTGGATGCTACTTTAAGTGCTAGTGAAGTTAGGGTGTTAGGCTCATTGATTGAAAAACAGCTTTCTACACCAGATTATTACCCTTTAACCTTAAATGCTTTAATGAATGCTTGTAATCAGCTTTCTAACCGTGAACCAGTTGTGTCTTATGATGAAGATACTGTATTAAAGGCAGTTGATGGTTTACGGAAAAAAGGTTTATCTAGGGTAATTACTGGGCCTGAAATGCGTGTGCCAAAATATGCCCATAATATGGAAGACCTTTTTAACCTGGCTGTACAGGAAATAGCTGTTTTAGGCGTGTTAATGCTACGAGGTACACAAACCGTAGGAGAACTTCGAGGACGTAGCGGACGCTTATATGAATTTACTGACCTTTCAGAAGTAGAACTAACTTTGCAAGGGTTGATTGACCGTAAACCCCAAGCTTTAGTAGCACGTTTGGCACGTCAGCCAGGGACAAAAGAATCACGCTATAGCCATTTATTAGCCGGGGATGTTGTAGCAGAACAAAAAGAAGTTATTGTAAAAGAAGTAGTTACAGTAAGACCAACAGAAATAATTAATAATAATATTGATAATGATACTGATGAAAGAATAGGGAAGCTAGAGAATGAAGTAAAACAACTAAAACAGCAGCTTGCTGCATTAGTCGAACAATTTCAAGAGTTTAGACGACAATTTGAGTAATCATACTGATAGAAGCAAATAAAAATAGCCCAAGTAATAGTGCTTTAGCTTACTTGGGCTATTTCTATTTATTTTCCTACATATTTTGAGCGCATTTGCTCATCAATAATAATTACAGGCAATTGACTTTCTCTTTCACGGTTCTTAAGTAAATATTCTTTATTTTTAATTAAGTCAGCAAAATTAGTTACAGCCATTTCAAAGTTATGCCCGTGTTTGATAGCATCTTTTGGACAGGCTTCTACACAAAAACCGCAAAGAATACATTTACCGTAATCAATGTTATAAACTTTGGCAAAACGTTCTTCTTTAGATATGCGTTCTTCATAAGGTCGTAGGTCTTCATCTGCTTCAATATAGATTGCATTAGCAGGACAAGCAGCAGAACATAAAAAACATGCTACACAACGTTCTTTGTTATGCTCATCTACATTTAAGTAATGTTCCCCACGATAAGCAGAATACACTTGTACAGGTTCATCAGGATATTGATTGGTAAGTTTTTCTTTAGGAATATAGCTAAGTGTGACTTTAAGCCCTTGGGCAATGGCTTTGACGGTTTGGACTACTTCACCAATTAATGACATAAGTTTTTCTCTCTCAAAAATAATTTTGATCAATGCCTCTCGGCATCAACAGATTAGTTATGTTTTTTACCATAGCGAACTATTTCACGTCCCTTTTCCAGCATTTCACGATCCCAAACTAGACCAGAACGCGAGTAAGTTGCTAACTCAAACTCTTGAGTTAATTCTATGCAATCTGTGGGACAAATTTCCACACATAAATCACAAAACATACAACGAGAAGTATCATAAACAAAAGTAGTTAAAACCTTTTTTTTCTTTTGTTTACCATCTTCTGTATAAAGTCTACTTGTAGCACCAACATTAATACAGTTTTCTGGACAAACCACAGCACAAAGATTGCAAGCAATACAAAGAGTTTCCCCGCTTTCAGGGTCAAGATTAAGACGAGGTGCGCCGCGAAAGCGTTCGGCTACTTTGGGTCGTTCTTCTGGATAACATTCTGTATAAATAGGGCTAGAGGGGTTTCCACCTTGGCGGGCTTGGGTCAAAGCTTTGAAGTTATACTTAAAAGTAAGGGCTAGCCCCTTGAGCAAATCTAACATCAAGAGCCGGGAAAGTTTCTTTTTTAAGTTAAACTTTTCTTTCATTGCTAAAACCTAGCCACTAAAGGGTTATAAGAAAACCTTAAAAAAATAAGGGAATTTTCGCTTTTGGTATTTTTGGGATTGTAAGACTTTTCATAAAATAGTGCTAGTCTGGCTGGAAAAGTCTACTAGAATAAAATAGATAAAATGCTAGTTTTGTAAATAAATTATAGTAAAATCTAAAAGATAGTTACTTAAAGTTACTTAAAGCAATATTAATTATAAAATTATGGCTAAATTAAAAATAATCTCTCAATCCTTGCCAACACGTTGTGAAATTTGTCATCAAACAGATCAATTTGATGCAGAAACAGGTTATTGCTCCCGTTGTTTTGTTGTAATTGTTGGAGAAAATCCATCTATAAATCTCTCAAAAATAGAAAGTAATGAAAAAATATTTACTAAAACTAAGAAAATATCTAAACCTAAAGAAGTTACTTTAGAAGTAAATAATAATGGAATAACTATATCTTATAGCACTTTTGATAAAGATACAGTCTTAGGATTATCAGTATTCTTATTAGTTATTAGCGCAATTATTTATTTTGGTTTTTACTGGGTTGGAGGAGTATTAGCCTTAATGATGGGCTACGCGCTACTAGCAACTGTTCTAAATACTAGAGTAATAAAAGTAGACAAAGATAAAATAGATGTTTTGGAAGGCCCGTTTCCTATGGGTATCAATAAAGAGGTAAAAGTTAATCTTATTAAACACCTTTTCTACAAGAAAAATTCTTTGGATGATTATCAACTACAAGCAGTTTTAATAAATAATAATGTTATTGAAATATTACCAAATATCATTACTAAAAAAATTGCCAAATATCTAAAAAACCAAATTGAAAAATATTTAGATATTCCTGAAAAACCAAATTGAAAAATAATTAAAATAATTAATTTAATAAACTTAGGAAAAATATTTTATGAATGAGATGATACGCACTTTTATTTGTATTGAACTGCCAAACAACTTAAAAACACAATTAGAAAAAGTAACAGAAGAACTAAAAAAACAAAGTAAAGCAAAAATTAGCTGGGTTAAAGCTAGTAATTTACATTTGACTCTAAGATTTTTAGGAGACATTACTAAAGATCAAGTTTCTACTATTAAATCTTGTGTTGAACAAGCTAGCCAAAATACAAATAGCTTTGCCATTACTGCATCTGGACTAGGAACTTTTCCAAATACAAAACGGCCTAGAGTGTTTTGGATTGGCATTAATGACACAAGCAAAAGTTTATTATCATTGCAAAAGCATATAGAACAAGAATTAGTCAAAGCAGGTTTTGGTAGATCAGATTATCCATTTTCGCCACACCTTACCCTAGGGCGAGTTAAAGAAGGTAATGCACAGGAACTAGCTGAGAAATTATCAACAATGAAATTTGATCCAATAAATTTTGATGTTTCAGAACTTATTGTTATGCGTAGCGATTTAAGAGCAGGTGGATCACTTTACACTAGACTAGCAACTATAAAATTACTTAAAGAAAATTAATTAGCTGTAAAAAATTCCTCTTATAGCCAATGTCGTCTTTATTAAAGCTATTTCGCTTTACTCAGTAAAGATTTATGTAGACTGAAAACTTTATTTACTTACTTAAATAAGTAAGTTATAAACAGGAGGAATTTATATGGCGTTATCAGGAACAATGACAGTTGATATTAAACAAGGCAAGTCAATAACTGGGAGAGGAACGCTAGATTGGGATAATAGCGGCCAAGTTTGGTTTGATTATAGCGCGAAAAACTACCCTACTTCTATTGATTGGAAAAAAGCTACAAACTTAACTTTTACACCTGATGTAGGGAAAGTTAAGACTTATTCGGCATCAGAAACAGAGTATTTTTTTAATGGCGGTTGGGTTGGGCCAAGACTTGTACTTAAAAGAGCTAACAGAGTTTAGTTATTTGTAATTATTTGGGACGGTGTTGTCCCATAAACGGTCAAAATTTTAGAATTAGCATTTAATAATAATAAAAATAACTACTTTATTTTCTTAGACTAGGGAGAAATAAAATCTTTGGCATAGGAATTGACATTAAAATAATTGCGAATCGGGGACTAGGGATTGGCGGAGTGTAATGCGTTATCTAAATATTTACCAGTCCCCGATTTCTATTTTTAAAGCATTTTTAATTTCTGGAGGCATTTACTATGCAGCTTTTTATTAAAGATCTCCAATATGGCTTTCGGATGTTAAAAAAGCATTGGGCTGTGTCAATCATTGCAATAATTGCTCTAGCTTTAGGTATTGGTGCTAATAGTGCTATTTTTAGTGTAGTAAATGCTGTGCTGCTTCAACCCCTACCTTATGAAGAAGCAGAGAGATTAATCTTTCTCTCAGAAAAAAGCTCTCAATTAGACAACATGTCTATTGCTTATCCTAATTTTGAGGATTGGCGAGATCAAAATAGAGTTTTTGAATCTATAGGGGTATTTCGTAATCAAAGCTATAACCTTGTAGGCGAAGGAGAACCCGAACGAATAGCAGGTTCTCAGGCTTCACGGGAAATGTTTGTAGCATTAAGAGCAAAGCCAATACTAGGACGTATTTTTTTACCAGAAGAAGATAAACCAGGTGCAAGCCCTGTTGTTATATTAAGTTATCAACTATGGCAAAGCCGCTTTGGTGGTCAAAGTGATATTTTAGGGAAAAATCTAACACTTAATAACCAAAGCTATACAGTTATTGGAGTTATGCCACCAAAATTTGAATTTCCTCGTCAAGTAAGACTTTGGACTCCTGTTGGATTAAGTGCGAGTGACCCTAATTGGAATCGAGGAAACCATCCCGGTTTATATGGTGTAGCTAGATTAAAGCCTAATGTCACAATAGAACAAGCTGATAAAGACTTAGCTACAATTGCCGCAGAGTTAGAAGAACTTCATCCTAAAACTAACCCAGATAATAAAGTAGTAGTAGTTTCATTGTATGAGCGAGCTACTAGAGATGTACGACCAGGCTTATTACTGCTTTTAGCTGCTGTTGGAGCAGTTTTGCTAATTGCTTGTGCTAATGTAGCTAATTTAATGCTTGCACGTGCTGTAAGCCGTGGTAAAGAAATAGCTATTCGTAGCGTTTTAGGTGCAAATCGCTTAAGAATAATTCGACAACTCTTAACAGAAAGCTTGATTTTGTCATTAACTGGAGGATTATTTGGCCTGCTAATTGCAATTTGGGGAATTGATGCTTTAATAGCTTTTGCTGGACTAGAAAACATGCCTCGCGTGTCTGATATTAAAGTAGATGGATATGTGCTAGCTTTTACTTTGGGCCTATCTTGTGCAACAGGGATAATTTTTGGTTTAGTTCCGGCCCTACAAGCTACAAAACTAGATTTAACCGAATCATTAAAAGAAACAAGCCGTAACACTACCAGCCAACAACAACAAAAATTGCGTAGTTTGTTAGTAATAGGTGAAATTGCTATTGCACTAGTTTTATTAATTAATGCAGGGCTTTTTATTAAAAGCTTTGTTAATTTACAAAGGCTAGATACAGGGTTTAATCCAGATAGCATTCTTACTATGACTGTTAATTTACCTAAAACAAAGTATCCAGAGCCTACTGACCGCATAAACTTTCATAATCAATTACTTACGAAATTAGCGGCTGTACCAGGGATAAAATCTGTAGCTACAATCAATAGACTTCCACTGCAAAACGGAGGTAATCAAACCAGTTTTTCTACAGAAGATTTTCCTGTAACAGATGGCAAATTACCTTTAACAGAATTTGGAGCAATTTCACCAGACTACTTTAATACAATGGGGATAAAGCTAATTGCTGGGAGGTTTTTTACTGAGCAAGATAAAGCTGATACTCCTGCGGTAGCAATTATAGATGAGCGTTTTGCTAAACGCTTTTGGCCCAACACTTCAGCAGTAGGTAAAAGGCTAAAAAGTGGTGATCATACTAAGGAAAATCCTTGGATGGAGATTGTTGGAGTAGTTTCTAGCATTCGTTATGATGAATTAACAGAAGATGAACACTTAATTCATATGTATCGCCCATATAATCAAACACCTATTAGCCAAATAAATTTAGCTATTAAAACCATGACGGATCCGCTAGGTTATTCTAGTGCTATTCGTAGTGAAATTTTAGCTATAGATAAAGATCAACCAACTTTTGATATTAAAACAATGAATCAAAGAGTAGGCGATTCAATTGCTTCTCGGCGTATTGGAATTGTTTTATTAAGTCTATTTTCAACAATTGCTTTAGTGCTTTCATCAGTGGGGATTTATGGCGTAATGTCCTACTCTGTTTCACAGCGCACACATGAAATAGGCATTCGTATGGCACTAGGTGCGCAAACACAAGATGTAGTAGGAATGGTAATTAAACAAGGAATGAAACTAGCCTTAATTGGTGTAGGGATTGGTTTAATAGGAGCAATAGCTTGTAGTCGTGCTATCAGTAGCCTTCTTTATGGTGTTAGCACTACGGATCCAATAACTTTTATTTTAGTTTCAGGCTTTTTAATCTTAGTCGCTTTAATTGCTTGTTATATTCCAGCACGTCGAGCTACAAAAGTTGATCCACTTGTTGCACTGCGTTATGAATAGCAGTTGTGCAATTGCCTAAAATATCATAATCAAAAACTTATATACATTTTTAGCTTGAGATTTGCCTCTCAGGCTAAAAATGTTCCTGCTTTTGGCTTCCAAACTAATATCTTTGAGCATCAAAATTTGGAAAACCAACTATTTAGCATTATAGCTTTGATAAGTTGTTAGAGTGATTTTTGCTATGATAAAATTTCAAGTTTTCCAACTACAGCCCCAACTGTAAACTTAAAATTAATAATAAAGCAAAGGCCCGTATCTAAAAGAAAATGAAAGAACTTAATAGCATCATGAATTTTTCTCTTTCTGATTTACCCACTTTTTCCATAAAAGAAAATCAAAATTTTCAACTTGGAATAGGCAATTTTCATTACTCAGATCTTTATAAACCTGAGAAGCTACAAGAGTTGGCAGATTTGTTTTACAAAAAAGTAAAAGAAGATGCTCCAGAACTTTGGCAGATTTGGGAACCATATTTGGCTAGTGCAGGAAAAAATCACACTCTAACACCAAAAGCAGAATCTGACATAATTGTTAGAATGGCTCAACAATTAGGCACATTTTTAGAAAAGCTTTTTCCTGTTGGAGAAGAAACAGAGAAAATAAAAGCACAAACAGAACGAGAAAAATTAGTTATGCAACTAAAGCGTAATTTTATGTCTCGCTCTATGAAAAAATATACTTTGGCACAGTTGCCAGAGCTAGATCTTGTGTTACTTCGTACCCAAGCCCAGGTTTTGCAACAAGTGGCTTTTGCTGATACTCTTTGGGAAGTTGATGCAGAGTTTGGTATGGCTCAAATGGTTGTAACGCTAGTTAATTGGGAAAAGGAATATGATAAACACTTTATTAATCCTGCTAAAAACCCTTTAATTGAAGCTAGCCGTGAAAGTGTCACCAACCTTCATAAAGTACTGCAAAATCAAGCAATAATGCAAGTTTTATTATTAGATTGTGAGTTAACAGAAAAAGAACTTGAAACTTATCCAGCAGAAACTGTTGCAGCACGAAGTGAACATAAATTTATTAAGCGTCTTTTGACTATGTTAGAAGCTTGGTCGTTTGTACGTTATCACTCATCAGAAACTCATCATGAAGTTGCAGATTGGCTTTCTTATAAACATCCAGAAAATCTTGAATATCAACAACTTGTTAAGCTAAATCGCCCTAAAAAAGATTTGCAAGAAATGTTTTTTGGCCCAGAAAAACTTTTACGCCGTCGAGATGGCTTTAAGCTAACAGACCGACGAAATAACTTTAAGCAGGTCTATCATGAAGTAGATTATTGTCTTTATTGTCATGAACGTGAGAAAGATTCTTGCTCGAAAGGCTTTGTAGAAAAGGATCTTAGCTATCGTAAAAATCCGCTTAATATTCCATTAAAGGGCTGTCCTTTGGATGAAAAAATCTCTGAAGCACATCTCTTAAAACGTGATGGACATTCCCTAGCAGCACTAGCAACAATAATGATTGATAACCCAATGGCACCCGGTACAGGCCACCGGATTTGTAACGATTGTATGAAAAGCTGCATTTTCCAAAAACAAGAGCCTGTCAATATCCCTCAAGTTGAAACCGGAGTTTTAACCGATATACTTAATTTGCCTTATGGATTTGAAATCTACGGCTTGCTAACACGTTGGAATCCGCTAAATGTTCGCCGTCCTTATATGCTTCCCTACAATGGAAAAAATGTTTTAGTAGTTGGAATGGGGCCAGCAGGCTACACCCTAGCACATTATTTACTTAATGAAGGGTTTGGAGTCGTTGGAGTTGATGGACTAAAAATTGAGCCATTACCAAAAGAATTAACTGGCGATGAAAAAACTTTTCCCCAGCCAATTCAAAATATTCAAGAATTTTGTAAAGAGCTAGACGAGCGTATTTTATTAGGCTTTGGCGGTGTTTCAGAGTATGGAATTACAGTCCGCTGGGATAAAAATTTCCTATTTATGATTTATTTAACTTTAATGCGTCGCAAAACGCTTAAACTATATGGAGGTGTCCGGTTTGGCGGAACATTTTCAATAGAAGACGCATGGGAAATGGGTTTTGACCATATTGCTATTGCTACTGGGGCTGGTAAACCTACCATTGTACAAATGAAAAATAATTTGATTCGTGGTATTCGCAAAGCTTCAGACTTTTTGATGGCACTTCAATTAACAGGGGCTTATAAAAAATCTATCCTTGCCAATCTCCAAGTCCAACTTCCAGCAATTGTTATTGGTGGTGGGTTAACTGGTATTGATACAGCAACGGAGCTTTTTGCTTATTATCCTATCCAAGTTGAAAAAACTTTAGATCATTTTGAAAAAATGTCTCAAGAACTTGGAGAAGACCGAATTTGGTCAATGCTAAATGAGGAAGAAAAGCAGATTCTACAAGTATTTTTAGACCATGGTCGTCAAATCCGGGAAGAACGTTTACGCGCTCGCCGCATAGGTGAAGAGCCTAATTTTGTCCCGCTAGTTCGTTCTTGGGGTGGGGTTTCCTTAGTTTACCGTAAAACTTTGGTTGATTCTCCTGCCTATAGATTAAATCACGAAGAAGTAATCAAAGCCTTAGAAGAAGGCATTGCATTTATAGAAAATCTTAGCCCTGTTGAAGCAATTCCTGATAAATATGGTGCTGTATCTGCCCTACGTTTTGAACGAGCAAAATTAAATGAAGAAGGCAAATGGCAACAAAGCGGTGAATTTGTAACTTTACCAGCTAAAACGGTTTGTGTTGCAGCAGGTACTAGCCCAAATATTATTTATGAGAAAGAGCGACCTGGCACATTTAAGTTAGATAAATGGAATCAATTCTTTGCTGGCTACAAAGAAGAAGTTGATGAAAATGGACAAATTAGTCTTGTTGCTGGTGCTGGAGATGAAGCTTTCTTTACTTCTTATGAAAAAGATGGTCATTACATTAGTTATTATGGTGATAATCATCCTGCCTATGCTGGAAATGTTGTAAAGGCTATGGCTTCAGCTAAACACGGCTATTTACACGTTTGCAAGATTTTTGCTAAAGACTTAGCTAATTTAGACCCAACTAAACAAGCAGAGAGAGACGAAAGATTCCAAACTTTAGTTGATAAATTAAATGATGAGCTAACAGCAGAAGTTGTTAGAGTTGATAGACTTACCTCTACAATTGTTGAAGTTATTGTTCGCGCACCATTAGCAGCTAGAAAATTTGAACCAGGCCAATTTTACCGCTTACAAAACTTTGAAGTAGATAGTGAAGTTATAGATGGTTCTACTTTAATGATGGAAGGTCTAGCCTTGACAGGTGCTTGGGTAGACAAAGAAAAAGGCTGGCTTAGTATGATTGTACTAGAAATGGGTGTTAGCTCGCGTCTTTGTGCTAGCTTACGACCAGGACAAAAAGTTATCGTCATGGGGCCAACTGGCGCACCTACAGAAATCCCTGAAAATGAAAAAGTTATGTTGGTTGGTGGCGGTCTTGGAAATGCTGTACTTTTCTCTATTGCCGAAGCACTACGTAAAAATGGAAATTGGGTAATTTATTTTGCTGGTTATCGTAAGGCTGGTGATATGTACAAGCGCGAAGAGATTGAAAAAGCTGCTGATATGGTAATTTGGTCTGTAGATGCTGGCGAAATGATCCCTACTAATGAAAATCGACCTCAAGACCGAACTTTCCGAGGCAATATTGTTCAAGCTATCCAAGCTTATTCAAGTGGTGAAATGGGTCAAACCCCAATGCAACTTTGTAAAATTGACCGAATTATTGCTATTGGTAGCGATAGAATGATGGCAGCCGTTAAAGATGCCCGTAGTAGCATTTTAGCTGAACAATTTAGCCCTAATCATATTGCTATTGGAAGTATTAACTCACCTATGCAATGTATGATGAAAGAAGTTTGCGCTCAATGCCTACAAAAGCATATTGATCCTGATACAGGAAAAGAAAGTTTTGTTTTCTCCTGCTTTAATCAAGATCAAAAGCTAGACCTAGTAGATTTTCCTAATCTAAATGATAGGCTACGAGCAAATTCTTTGCAGGAAAAGTTATCTAATTTGTGGCTAGATTATCTGTTGCATAAAAAGCAGATAATGTTAGTATAGAAGCAGATTTTTTTGTTAGGGAAAACCATTTTTCCCTAACAAAACTGTAATTTTGCCTAAAGTATAAGTAGTGTAGTAGGTAAAAAATTGATTGAGTGGGTAAGAAAAAAACAACAACTAATAGGTAGTTTAGGTCTACTTTCTTCCACAAAAGAAAATTTAGAAGGTCTGCTCTCTGATGATCAACAAGTTAGAATTGTTAGCCTTAATGCACATTGTGGAAAAAAGCTAGAACGGATTATTGATGAACTACAAAAACCTAGACTAGCTCTAGGAGATGTTATTTTACTTCAAGAAGTTGAAGAAAAACTTCGCTTAAACCAAACAGAACTTCTAGCTAATAGACTTGGCTATCATGCTTGTTATTTACCTGCCCGCTTAACTCGTCGGGGTACACACGGTCTAGCAATCCTTAGCCGCTACCCGATGACAGATATAGAAATCCTTCCACTACCTCGTTATGAAAGATTAATTAAAACCCGTAGTCGTGTTGCAATGGGTGCAACTATACTAGTTGGTAGTGAAAAAATCCGGGTTTATAACGTCCATTTAGACACACATATCAATGCTCTAAAACGTAGAGAACAACTTTATCCTGTGATTTCTGCTTCAAATGAGCATTATCATATTCCAACAATCATTGCTGGAGACTTTAACACTTTTCGACCTCGACACACTTCATATTTAGATGAAATGCTAGCCGATGCTGGCTTTTTCTCACCCTTCTTATTTGGCTCTCATTACACAGCTAAGTTTCTTTTCTGGCGACCTCAATTAGACTGGATTTACACACGTAATTTACAAATTACTAGGGCTAATGTTGAACAGGAAAGTAACTGCTCTGATCATCGTCCGCTTTGGGCTGATGCAGTTTTACCTAGCAGCGAAGTTTCTTTACTGTCAAGATAAAACTATTTTTGACTAAGCTTTTTGATCTGCTGCTGCAAGTTTGCGTTTTTTATGGTATCTATAAGCAATAAAAGCTATTATCGCTCCACCAATAATAAATATTTTTGCTTGTCCAACTAATTTTAATACATAAGGCAAATTGCTAGCTAAGTGATAACCAAGTTGGGTCATAATAAACACCCAAACTACTGCACCTGTAGCGTTATAAAACATAAAACGTCCAACAGGCATACGAGCAGCACCGCTTAAAGGGCCAGCTGCCCAACGAAGTCCAGCAATAAAACGCGCAACAAATACAGTTTTGTCTCCATAACGCTCAAAAAAACCTTCTAAATTGTTTAATTTGGCTTCTGTTAGCCCTACGTATCTACCATAGCGTAAAATCAAAGGTCTGCCGCCTCGTCTACCTATCATATAGCCGATATTGTCGCCAAGAATAGCACTAACAATGCAGACGATTACAGCCACTTCATAATTTAGCCATTTTTCATGTGAAGCATAACCAGCCAAAATAACAGGAGATTCTTCTGGCACAGGCACACCCATATTTCCTAACATCACTAGTGCAAAGATTGTGTAGTAACCATATTGTTTAATTAATCCTGCAATAACATCTATTGTTAAATGTTTGTGAACTTCAATAGCTGCAACAATTAATACAGATAGGACACCTAATAAAATAAAAATAACAATAGCTGCACGAATTTTATTAGCTTTAATTAGCTCAATAATATTTTTTAATTGTTCTTTCATTAAATCCTCGTAAATTTAGCCGCGTCTAATTCCTGCTCTAAGAATTTTTTGTTTATCAATTTCCCCTGTATCTTGTGGCAGTAATTTACATAGCTCAATGACATGATCTTTTAACTGCTCCCATTTTTCTTGGTCTAAAGCCTCATGAGCTTGACTAAAATGTTTTTCTGCTAGCTCTTTATTGGTAAAAACAAAATGAGGTTGGCTTAAATGCTCTAAAGTTTCTTTCCAAAAATCATTTTGCTTAAATCTGACTCTCCAACTAAGTGACTCTAGCTCACTACGAACTTTCTCTAAACCTGTTTCATCTTCGCGCTCAACATAACGTTCAGCTTCTCGGCAAAGTAGCTCAAGTTCTTTCTTTTCTAGCTTATTGCCCCATTTTTCTAGCACCATTTGAGCATCAGCTTTTTCCCATTCAAACTTGCGAATTGCAAAAAGCATTTTTCCTTCCGTCTGAAGCGTTCTTTCTATATCTCCCATTCGTCCGCGCACTTCACGAAATTCTTCAAAAACTACTCTAGCATCTCCTGGATCTTGTACTTCTGGATTAGCTAGATGGCGATGACCAGATAAATAGATGTCTTCAAGTTTAGCTCTTAATGCTTTTAGCTCTTTTTTTAGAGAAAGCAAGTCTATTTCTTCAGCCATTGATTCTAAGTTATTTAATTTATGGAAGTAACGGTCTAGCTCAAATTGGATTTTTTTAACCTTTTCAATTACTTTTTCTTTGCTTTCATCAGGAATATAAACACCTTGTGAAAAATGCTGGTTTAAAATTGGGACAAATGCTTCTACTTCCATAAGTCGAGATGTATTTATAGCAATGCTTAACTCTATGTCTGAGCCTTCTGGCAAAGGTCGGCGGATATGTGCAGCACTAATTTTTAATGCTCCTACCCAAATATTTGCTTCTGGATCTGGCGATTCACCTTCCCAAATTTTAATAGCAATATAGTCTTCTGGCTGGCTTGGTCTAAGGGTTTTATCAGCTTTGCAATGAACAATTGTTTGTGCTGGAAGCGGGGTAGAGCGAGGAAAAATTTTCTCTACCACAGTAGAACCATCTAAACGAACAAATTCAGCCCCAATTGAATGCGGCAAAGGCGGTTCAGATAACGCTAAACCGTGACGAATAGCAAAAGAGTCAGGATTAGCAGCTAAAAGATTGCCTTTTTCATCTCTAAGCGAAATTTGGAAATTAGTTGTTTTTTCTATTAAAAGCTGGACGTTGGTTTCAAAATAGCCATCAACAACAGGTAGCCATCCACTTGTCCAATGTTTACTGTCCGACTCAATCAACACTTCTAACTTAGCTGTTGTAGAGTCTAAAATTTGACCAGCAACCAAACAACTAGTCTCAGGCCAAACGCTTTCATGAGCTAAATCAATATTTATAGCGTTGCTTTTTGTTAAATTAATTTTTGGTGTTTGTTTAGGTAGCGTTCCAGCGTAAATTGCTGCACCTCTAGCAACTACCGTCATTGGATCAATACTAAAATCTAGGGGAACGTTTAATTCTGCACTCAACATATCTCGAATAATTGGCATTTGAGTCGGGCCACCAACCAAAATAATTTTAGCTATGTCTGTTGTGCTAATTCGTGCATCATTGATCGCTTGATGACATAACTGGATGGTTTTAGCTATAAGCGGCTCTACCAAAGGGTTTAAGTCCTTTCTAGTAATTTCTAGCTCTGTTTCAATTTCCTTTGAATCTTCATCCGCGCCAACATTAAAAATGCTAACAGTAACTTTTTCTGCAAAACTTAAATCGATTTTAGCTTGCTCGGCTTCTCGATGAAGGATTTGAATTAACCGACGATAAGACGAAATTGCTTTGCTAACATCTGGTAAATTAAAAGATTGCTGTAACTTAGGCCAAAAGAGTTTTCTAACCAGTAAGCGATCAAAATCTAAGCCTCCAAGCATATTATTTCCACGATGTTCTAAAACGGTAAGTTGACCTTCTTTAGTAGAAACTACTGCAATGTCAAAGGTTCCTCCGCCTAAATCATAGACTAAAGATCGCATATCCCTCATATCAGGGCTAATTCCATAAGCAATAGCGGCTGCAATAGGTTCTTGGAGAAGCGGAGATTCTGCTAAACCTGCTAAATTAGCAGCGCGAGCCGTTGCTTCACATTGCAATTGTCCAAAAGCCGCAGGAACAGTTATCACTGACGAAGAAATTTGCTCATCACTAGCTTGGCGAGCATCTTCTAACACAGATTTTAGGACTTCAGCAGACAACTCTTCTGCTGTCAAAGATTTATTAGCTGCCTTAAAATACCTTGGATCGCTTTGTCCCATCCAACGCTTAAAACCGCTGTCTACATTTTCAAAATCTTCATAGAGAAGTTGATAAGCCCTTTTACCAACAATTATTCGTCCACTTTTTTCTATTCTAACAACAGACGGCGTTACATCCATCTGATCGCGGTTCTTAAACACTTTAACATCATTATTTTCATATTTAGCAATGGCAGAATTAGTTGTTCCTAGATCAATACCATAGTTGATTGTATTACTCATAACGGCCCTCTAAAGTTGGTTTAGCTAAAATTACTTGTCCTGATACTAATAATTTGCCTTGAAATAAAATAATTGGCACAAGCATTTCTTTAATTATTAGTTCTGTTAAGTCTGTTGTTTGGTTATCTGATTCTATATCAATAACTTCTATTGCTAGCCCAGAATCATAATTTTTTCCTGTTAAATCTAAAAATACACATCCTTCTACTTCTAAAGCTTGACGAAGCTTTCTTAGTGAATAGCGCAAAGCTACTATATTTGTAGGTGATTTTTCTATATTTTGGGTCAATCGCCATACTTCTACTGCAAAAGTGGCTAGCATTTCTTTAGGTATAGCCAACATTTCAGACATAAACTATTTTCCTATTTGATTAAATAATTCATCTGCAAGGCTTGCATCGAGATTTTTTAAGTTTTCATATTCAGCTAAAGCCGCGTGCCAATCCTGAATTAATACATAAGTTAGCCCCAACCCATAACGCGCTTTGGCATTTTCTGGGCTAAATTCAATGGTTTTTTGAAATGCTGCTATAGCTTCATCATAGCGTTGAGACTTTCGGTAAACAGTTGCTAAATTATAGAAACTATTCATATCTTTAGGGTTAGTGGCGATTGCTAACTTATAAGCTCCGATAGCTTCTTGATAAAGAGCTATTTTGCTATATGCGACACCTAAAGCAAAATACGCAGCCGCAAAGTCATTTTTTAATAAAATAGCTTGTTGCAAAGGTTTAATAGCTTCTTGATATTTACTTGCTTTGCTATAAGCAATTCCTAAATTATATTGTGCCATTACATCATTAGGATTATTTTTAGCTATTTCTTGGTAATTTGCTAAAGTATTTTGTATAGCTTTATTAGAATTTGATGAGCTATTTTGCTGATTACTTTTAGAATTATTTGATGAAATAATATTTACTACAGGAAAACTTGCTTCAAAAGCTTTTTGATGAGAACTTAAATTACTTTCAATAGCTTTTAAGCTATTTTTTGCTTGTTGGTGATTTGGATCAAGTTTCAATGCTTTTTGATACTCTTGTTTAGCATATTGTTGACGGTTTAATTTTTCATAAACTAAGCCAAGATTATAATGCGTTGCTGCTGTCTGTTTATAACGTAATGCTTGCTTAAAATTGTCTAACGCTTCAAGGAATTTAGATAATTTCCGGTAAACAACTCCTAAATTATAATAGGCGTTGGCGTGTTCTGGAGCTAAATTTAATACTTGCTTGTAGGCTTCAACCGCTTCTTTTAGCTGGTTTATTTTGCTGTAAGCTACTCCTAAAGCAAAATGTGAGTCAACTTGGTGGTTATCTAACCTAATAGATTGATGATAGGCTACTATCGCTTCGGAAAACTGGCCTGCTTTACTATAAGCTACCCCTAAATTATAAAAATTTTTTGCCTCTTTGGGAGAAAGCTGCGTTAATGTCTGATAAACAAAAATTGTTTCTTGATAACGTCCTAATTTATTGTAGATTTCTGCTAAATTATTGTGTACTTTGATATTATTTGCTTGATGTAAAATAATTTGCTTGTAAATTTTAATAGCTTCTTGATAATTTTCTGTTTGAGTTTGTTCTAAAGCCGTCTGAAAAAGTTCAGAAAAATCTAAGGTTGATGAGCTATAAGAAATATTAGGTAAGCTATCACTGTAGTTAGTTGCTAGTTGATCTACACGCTCTAAAGCTTCAATTGCCAACGAATAATTACTATTAAGTTTTATAGCTTGTTTATAGCTATCAATAGCTTCTTGAAACCGAGTTTGTTTTTCATAAATTAAGCCTATTTGAAAATAAGCTTCTTCATAGCTTGGCTGATGCTCTAAAGCTTGATGATATGCTGTTAAGGCTGCTGGTAAGTTGTTTAAGTGAAAATAACATAAACCCATTTGAAAATAAGCTTGTGAAAGTTTTGGACTAAGAATAATTACTTGTTTATAAATATTAATTGCTTCATTATATTTGGTTGTTGCTAAATAAAGTTTTGCTAAACAAAAATGGGCTTCTACATCGCTTGGTTTAAGGCAAATAGCTTGTTGGTAGGCTGCAATAGCTTGCTCATAATTTGATAATTTTTCATAAACTTGACCAAGCTGATAAAAAGCTTCCTCATAATTGGCTTTATGACGAATAGCTAATAGAAAAGAGTTAATAGCTTCAGTGTATTCACTTAGTTGAAAATATAATAACCCTAAATTATAACTGGCTTTGCTATTTTCTGGATTTAAGCGCAAAGCCTCTTGGTAAGCTGCAATAGCTTCTTTATATTTGTCCTGCTTAGTCAAAGTAACAGCTAGTTGATAATGTGCTTCTGGATAAACATTTGTAAAACTAATTGCTTGTTGATAAGAAACACTCGCTTCTTCAAACTGTCCTAACTCATCATAAGTTATACCTAAATAAAAATATGCTTCCGGGTAATTTGGTTGTAGTTGGATAGCTGTTTGATAAAAAGGTAGTGCTAAGGAAAACTGCGCTAGCTTAGTATATAAAAAAGCTATATTAAACTGAGCTTCGCTATTATCAGGATCATAAATAATTGCATTCTTAAAAGCGTCAATAGCTTCTTGATAACGTGCGAGCTTGCGGTAGGTTAACCCTAAATGAAAATAAGCTGTTGCTGAAGTTGGGTTAATTTCTATTGCTTCCCGATAAGTGTCAATAGCTTCTTGATAGCGTTCAGCATTGTAATATTTATTACCTGTTTCTAAATAATGTTTAGTACGTCGGTCATTTACTTGAGCAAGATCTTGTTTTATTCGCTCGGCTAAAATTGTTTCTGGAATTAAGGCCAAAGCTTCTTTTAAGAGCTTTTCATAATTAGAATAACTTTCTGCTTCTATTAAATAACTATTAGCAATTTTTTTTAAGCATTCTGCTAGTTTTTCTTTTAGGTTGCTTAGTATATCTGATTCTAAATCAAGTAGTTGCGAAATATAGTTTAATCTAGGTAATAGTTCAGCTTTATAGGTTTGATAAGCTTGATCACAAGCCTTGCGTTTACTTTCTAATAGCTGGCCTTCTTTTGCAAGAGACTTATTTAAGGAGCTAAAAAGTTTGTCTAATGTTCGAGATGTGTTTGCTAAAATTTCTTCAAAAATAGACTTTTCTAGAGTTTTAATTAAATTTTTCGGCAAATTACTAATAGTTAATAGCTTTAAAAGTTGTTCTGCGATATATGTATTTTCGCTAGCAATTGCTTGAGTCAATTGATGCTGAAAAGGCTCTAAAACCAATGATAAAGCCTGTGTGCGAAATTCTCTTAAGTCTAAATTAGTTGCAGGAGGTTCAAACCCGCTAGTCATTTCCCAGTCAGTAAAAGCTAGCCAAAATTTTTCACTTGCTAAAACTTCCTGCCAAAGTGCTAAAGCTTTTTCCCAGTATTTTATTGTGTTATTCAAATTTGCCACTATCAAAAATAAATATAGTCGGGCTAAATTTACTTTTGAATTTATTTGATCGTCCATCTGCCATTGATCAATAGCTGCTTGTAACTCATTAGATAAAAGAAAACTTAAAGCTTTTTCATCAATGTTACAGGTATTTGTAAACCAAAATAATCTTGCTTTCAGTCTTTGATTAGGCTTATCTAAATAGCTGGTTGCCTCCCTAATTATTATTTCTGTTGCTGTAATATTACCAAGAAAAGCTAGGGGGTCTTTAACAGTTATTTTTTGCTTTATTTTAAGCCTAGTTCGTAAAAATTGTTGTAGCTCTCTTAAAATTTTTCGAGATATATTAGCATTAACACCTAAGATTCTAAATGGGTTTTCAAGATGACTTTTCATAAACTTGTAAGATTTATACAGTTAACTATTTTTTTGTCTAAAACGATTTAATTCATTTTGATAATAAGTTAACTCTTTTTCCATCTGAAAATTTTTTTCTTCTAGCTTTTTAGCCGCTAAAACAATAGGTTGCCAACGTTGTAAAAATTCTATTGGGATTTCTATTTGTTTGGCTATGAATTTTTGTCCATAAAATCGTACCACCAAATAACCAATAAATGCTAAATCTACTGGCAATAACAACCCCCAAATATTAGTGGAAAAATACCAGGCTGGAAGACCTAAGATAAATAATAGCGCAGGAATAATTAAGCGAGATAGCTTTTCTATTGTAGTAGCCTTTTTGTAAAGTTGCTCTAATCGATAAAATTCTGCTAAATCAAACTCTAACTTAGCAACTTGTTTAGTAAAATGCTCTACGGCTAAAAGCCGAAAATCACTATTACATTGCATACAATTTTGAAAGAGTATTGAATTATTTGTTTGACAGTTAATACATAGAACCGTTAATTGCTTGCCACACTTTTGGCAATGGGTACGCCTCCCCATCTGATCAATAGCATGGGAACAATTTGGGCATTGAACCATTTCTAAAATAGGAAATTTCTTAATTGAAGATGGAAGCATAAACCCTTACTTAAAAACTATTTAACTTAAGAACGGCTTAAGAATCTACTTAACCAACTTGAACCCCCTTCTTTAGTTTTAGGTTGAGACTGGGTTTCTTCTGTTGTTTGAGCTTGTGCTTCTGGATCTGGCGTTTTTGAGGTGTCTGTTACTAATTCTGTTTTTATAGCAGTAACAGTTGCTACACTTGAGCTAGACATAGGTGCCATTTTAACTGCTACTGGAGAACTAGCCGAAACCCTCATTTCAGCAGTGATTGATAAACCACAAGTAAGACAATATTTGGTAAAGGTTGGATTACTGCTTTGACATCTAATACAAATAGCAATTTCTTCCATAAATCACCTTGTTTTTAAGTTTAAGACTTTTTGATCCTAGCATAACTTATTGCTAGAAATTTAATTTTTATTTAAGAAAATTTACAAAAAATAATAGTCTTTAAGATAAAAAGGAAATCGTTTTACTTAATAGCAAAAATTGTGTAATTTTGCTCTTCATACTTTAATTATATATTAAGTAAAATTAAGAGGTTACTGTGAATATTGTATTTATCTCTGATTGGCTGGCAAAAAAATCAATTCGTGATTTTGCACAAGTGGAAAGGCTCTTACGCCGATTTGATCTACAACTTACACAAATAACTTGTTTAGAACCAGAAAAAATCTCTTTGGTAATAGAACAAACTCTAATATCTTATTTCTTGATCAACCAAATAAAAGCTTCTTGCCTTGCTCTTTTACCTGCCGAAGATCAAAGCGATCTAATAAAAATATTCTCAATAGTTGAACTATCTGCCCAAGATCTGATGAAAAAATGCCCAGATGCTTTTAGTTTAATTGCTTTAGAGCTAGCAGATAATACAGAAAAGAAAACTTTAATTAAACATCTTCAATTACTTGAATATAATGAAGATAATAGTCTAAACACTTAGCTAAGCTAAACCCTTTATTGTTTTAATTAACTTATACTTTCCTGGCAAAACCTGGAAATCTTCATGTTGACAACAAAAACTATGATCTATATAGTCACACCTTCGCTTTGAGCTATTACAAAACAAATTCTTAAAGCTTGATGTTTCTAACGAAATAAAAAATTTCAGGAAAAAAGAGTTGCAAAGAAAAAGCAGTGAGAGTAATCTAACAAACGCTGCAAGTAAAAAGGTAGTAACCTCAAAAGCTATTTGCAAGAGAAAATCCTAACAACCAAAACTAACTTAAAACTTAGTGAAAACTAAGCTTAAAGGTATTTTTGCTTT
>Ga0268299_1000804_pt1 | contig 77671 bp, 70 predicted proteins | sample NOBtaG_FD_193484 | JGI IMG/M metagenome (GOLD analysis project Ga0268299, IMG submission 193484) | Activated sludge microbial communities from bioreactor in Nijmegen, Gelderland, Netherland - NOB reactor | ecosystem: Engineered > Bioreactor > Aerobic > Activated sludge | place: Netherlands... | reverse complement strand
TGATGCGCATCGCCAGCGCGCTGTCTTGCTCGGAGATCGCGGTGAGCGCGTTGGCGAGCTGCTCCTCGGCCAGGCCGCCCATCCGCGCCACGATGAGGTGGAGGTGCCTGAGCTCGTCGTCGAACGACTTGACGATGTGTTCGCCTGCCATGGGGTCGATGCTCTCTGCTGTTCCGGTCGCGCGCTCAGCCGAAGCGGCCGGTGATGTAGCCTTGGGTCTTCTCGTGCTTGGGCGCGGTGAAGATCTGCTCGGTGTCGCCGTATTCGATCAGCTTGCCGAGGTGGAAGAACGCGGTCTTCTGCGAGACGCGCGCGGCCTGCTGCATGGAATGGGTGACGATGATGAGCGTGTATTGCTGGCGGAGCTCTTCCATCAGTTCCTCGATCCGTGCGGTGGCGATGGGATCGAGCGCCGAGCAGGGCTCGTCCATCAGGATCACTTCGGGGCTGACGGCGATGGCGCGCGCGATGCAGAGCCGCTGCTGCTGCCCGCCCGAGAGCCCGGTGCCCGGCTCCTGGAGCCGGTCCTTCACCTCGTTCCAGAGGCCGGCCTTCTCGAGGCTCGATTGCACGATGTCCTCGATCTCCGCCTTGGTGGCGGCGAGGCCGTGGATGCGCGGCCCGTAGGCGACGTTTTCGGCGATCGTCTTCGGGAACGGATTCGGCTTCTGGAACACCATGCCGACGCGCGCGCGGAGCTGCACCACGTCGATGCGCCGGTCGTAGATGTCTTCGCCGTCGAGGCGGAGGTCGCCCGTCACCCGGCAGATGTCGATCGTGTCGTTCATGCGGTTGAAGCAGCGCAGGAACGTGGACTTGCCGCAGCCCGAGGGGCCGATGAAGGCCGTCACGTGGTTGGGCAGGATGTCGATTTCGACGTCGAACAGCGCCTGCTTGGCGCCGTAGAACACGTTGCAATTGCGCGACGTCAGCTTGGGCGTGTTGGGCTGCACCAGGGCCTCGACAGTGGTTAGCGGCGGAACGGCATCCATGATGCACTCCTTACCAGCGGCGTTCAAACTTGCGGCGGAGATAGATCGCGACCGCGTTCATGAGGATCAGGAACATCAGCAGGACCATGATCGCGGCCGCGGTCTTCTCCTGGAAGCCGCGCTCGGGCTTGTCGGCCCAGATGAAGACCTGCGCCGGCAGTGCCGTGGACGGATCGAACGGCGAGACCGGCGGGCTCGAAATGAACGCCTTCATGCCGATCATCAGCAGCGGCGCGGTTTCGCCGAGCGCGTGCGCCATGCCGATGATGGTGCCGGTGAGGATGCCGGGCATGGCGAGCGGCAGCACGTGGTGGAGGACCACCTGCATCTTCGAGGCGCCGAGGCCGTAGGCCGCCTCGCGGATGGACGGCGGCACCGCCTTCAACGAGGCGCGGGTGGCGATGATGATCGTGGGCAGCACGAGCAGGCTCAAGACCATGCCGCCGACCAGCGGCGCCGAGCGCGGCAGGCCGAAGAACGACAGGAACACCGCCAGCCCCAGGAGGCCGAACACGATCGAGGGCACGGCGGCGAGATTGTTGATGTTGACCTCGATGAGGTCGGTCAGCCGGTTCTTGCGCGAGAACTCCTCGAGATAGACCGCCGCGGCCACGCCCACCGGAAAGCAGAGGAGGAGCGTGATCAACATGGTGTAGGCCGAGCCCGAAAGCGCACCCAAGATGCCGGCCAGCTCCGGCTCGTTGGAATCGGCCGCGGTGAAGAAGCGCCAATTGAAGCGCGTCTCGAGAGCGCCCTCCTTTTTCAGCTGGTCGATCCAGCGGAACTGCGCGTTCTTCACTTGCCGGTCGGATTCCGGGAGCGCGCGGCTGATGCGGCCCTTGGAGGCCATGTCGATGTCGGTATGCGCGGGGAGGTGCAGGGTCACCTTCTTCCCGATCAGCGACGGGTCGGCCAGCACCATGTCGCGCAAGAATGAGCCGGAAGCGGAGCTCACGAGCTTGGTGACGAGCTGCTCGTCCTCGCGCGAAACGCCGAGCTTGGCGATCAGCGCGTCTTCGATCAGGGCCTGGAAGTTGGCGCCGCGGACCGCCTCGGCGCCGCCATTGTCGGGATCGATGTCTTCCTTCTTGAGCGTGACATCGACGCGGATGTTGGTGGTGAGGAACGCGGACCAGCCGGTGCCCACGATGGTCACCAGCAGGAACACCAGCATCGAGCAGGCGAGGACGATGGCGCCGATGCCGTAGGCCTGGAAGCGCTTCTCCCTGCGCCGGCGGCGGCCGATGCCGCGGGCCACCAGCTCGCGCTGGCGTTCGGACGGAATGAAGCCGGTGCGGGCGCGGGCGTCAGTCATATTTTTCCCGGTATTTCTGGACCACCCGGAGCGCGATGACGTTGAGCCCCAGCGTCACCAGGAACAGCATCAGGCCGAGGGCGAAAGCCGACAGCGTCTTGGCACTGTCGAACTCCTGGTCGCCGGTGAGCAGCGCCACGATCTGGACCGTGACCGTGGTGACGTTGTCGAGCGGGTTGGCGGTGAGCCGCGCGGTGAGCCCCGCGGCCATGACGACGATCATGGTCTCGCCGATGGCGCGCGAGACGCCGAGCAGCAGCGCGCCGACGATGCCCGGCAGCGCCGCGGGAATGACGACGTTGCGGATCGCCTCCGAACGCGTGGCGCCGAGGCCGTAGGCGCCATCGCGCAGCGATTGCGGCACGGCGTTGATGACGTCGTCGGACAGCGAGGAGACGTAGGGGATGATCATGATGCCCATGACCAGCCCGGCGGCGAGAGCACTTTCCGACGCCGTTTCGAGACCCAGCGAGGTGCCGACCACGCGGATGAACGGCGCCACGACCAGGGCCGCGAAGAAGCCGTAGACGACGGTGGGGATGCCGGCCAGGATTTCCATGATCGGCTTCACCCACGACCGCATGCGGGGCGAAGCGTATTCCGAGAGATAGATCGCCGACAGAAGGCCGATCGGCGCCGCCACCACCATCGCGATGAAGGTGATGAGCAGCGTTCCGGCGAAGACCGGGATCATGCCGAAGGCGCCGGAGCTTCCGACCTGGTCCGCGCGCAGCGCCTCCTGCGGGCTCCATTGCAGCCCGAACAGGAACTCCATCGGCGAGACGCGCTCGAAGAAGCGCAGCGCCTCGAACAGCAGCGACAGGATGATGCCGATGGTCGTGAAGATCGCGAGCGTGGAGCACACGATCATGAACCCCATCACGACGCGCTCGACGGCATTGCGCGCGCGGTGCGTGGGATTGATCCGGCGGAAGGTGAGGAAACCGCCGAGCGCCACCAGCAGCAGCATGGCGGCCATCATGATCACGTGGCTGAGATCGAGCAGGCGCCGGTAGTGAGCGGCGGCGGAGAGGGTGGCCGCGTCGGGCTGGCTGCTGGAAACGCTGCCGACGACGAGATTGCGGAGATCGGAAAGTTTCAGCGATAGCCGGTCGGGCGAAAGACTGCGGATGCTGGCGTCCGCGGCGCCGACCACGAGACGCTCGATGAACCAGGTGTGGGCGCTGACCCAGACGATGAAGAGGACGAGCGCCGGGATCGCGGCCCACAGCATCACGTAGAAGCCGTGATAGCTCGGCAGCGAATGCAGCCTGCGGAGCGAGCCCCCGGCCGAAACCACGGCGCGCTTGCGGCCGAGGTAGAATCCGACGATGCCGAGGACGAGCAGGGTTGCGAGAATGGCGGCGTCGTTCATCGTCTCTGCCCGTCTTCGTGCGGCGGCGCCGGCGCGGCGTCGCCCCCCAGAGAAAGCGGCCGTTCCCGGGGCCTCGGCCCCGGAAACGGCCGCGCCGTGCTACATCGTCAGATCGGGCAGCGCCTTGCCGTCGGCGTTGACCTTCTTGAACTCGGCATCGGGCAGCGGCACCAGGCCCTTGCCGGCGAGATAGCCGCGCCGGCCCATGGCGGCTGGGCTGGTGAACTCGGCGACGTATTCCTTGATGCCCGGAACGATGCCGATATGCGCCTTCTTGACGTAAAAGAACATGTCGCGCGCGATCGGGTATTTGCCCGACGAGATGGTGTCGAACGTCGGATCCACGCCGTTGATCGAGTGGCCGTAGAGCTTGTCCTTGTTCTGGTCGAGGAAGCTGAAGCCGAAGACGCCGACCGCGTTGGGGTTGGCGACGAGCTTCTGGACGATGACGTTGTCGTTCTCGCCCGCTTCCACGAAGGCGCCGTCTTCGCGGATGCCCTGGCACACGGCCTTGTGCTTCTTCGAGTCGCTCTTCTCGAGCGCCTTGAGCGCGGGGAAGCTGTTGCAGCCGGCTTCCATCGCCAGTTCGTTGAACGAGTCGCGCGTGCCGGAGGTCGGCGGCGGGCCGAGCACTTCGATCTTCACGTCCGGAAACGAGGGATCGACGTCTTTCCAAGTCTTGTTCGGATTCTTGACGAGGGCGCCGCCGTCCTTGTTGCCCTGGGGCACTTCCTTGGCGAGCGCCAGGAAGAGCTGGCCGAGCGTCAGGGTGAATTTCGGGCCGTTCTTGGCCTGGGCGATGGCGATGCCGTCGTAGCCGACCTTGATCTCGGCGATCGAGCTGACGCCGTTCTTGGCGCATTCGTCGACTTCGCTCTTCTTGATGCGGCGCGAGGCGTTGGTCATGTCGGGATGCTGCTCGCCGACGCCGGCGCAGAACAGCTTCAAGCCGCCGCCGGTGCCGGTCGATTCCACCACCGGGGCCTTGAACTTGCCCTGGCGCGCGAAGCGTTCGGCGACCGTGGTGGAGAACGGATAAACGGTGGAAGATCCGACGATGCGGATCTGGTCGCGGGCATAGGCTTGGCCCGCCAGGGCGACCGCGGCAACGGCCGCGAGCAGCAACGATTTCTTCACCTCACACCTCCTGTGACAATTTTCGGATCCGGGCTTGAGCCCGGGCCGTCGACGGCGCCGCTGCGATGAGCGGATTTCGTCCGCCGGGGCCGCGGACCGGGAATCCGATCCCGCACCGCAGCGGTGGCCGCAACCTAGTGAGGCGGGAAAACACTTCTATTACAAGAACATGTCAGTTTTATTGCAGTCGCGGCGCCGTTTCGCCGCGGCCCGCCTTTGCCGCTCCGCGATGAAGCGCAGACGCCGCGATCAGGCCTTCGGTTCCGCGCCCGGCGGCGGGGCCGCGGCCGGCAATTGGATGGTGAAGCGGCTGCCCTGCCCGAGTTTGCTCTCGATGGCGAGCCGGCCGCCGTGGCGGTTGAGGATGTGCTTGACGATCGCGAGGCCGAGGCCGGTGCCGCCGAGCTGGCGCGAGCGGCCGCGGTCGACGCGATAGAAGCGCTCGGTCAAGCGCGAGAGATGCTCGGGCGGAATGCCCTCGCCCTGGTCGATGACCGTGACCTCGACGGCGGCGGCGGGCCGCTCGCGGCCCTCGCGCAAGGGCAGCTTCTCGCCGCCGGCGCGGCCGGCCGTGATCACCACCGCGGTGCCTTCGCGCCCGTATTTGACCGCGTTGTCGAGCAGGTTCTGGAAGATCTGGATGAGCTGGTCGCGCTCGCCGATCACCTCGAGGGCGTCGTCGTCGCCCGAGCGCTTGTCGAGCCGGAAGGTGATGCGCCGCGTGAGCGCCTGTACCTGGAGCGCCTCCATCAGAGTCTGCAGGATCGGCAGCAGCGCGACGCGTCCGGACGGCGCCTGGTGCTCTTCGAGCTCGATGCGCGAGAGCGACATGATGTCGTCGACGAGGCGGCGCATGCGCGCCGCCTGCTCCTGCATGATTTCGAGGAAGCGCTGGCGCGCCTCGGTGTCTTCCGCCGCCGGGCCGCGCAAGGTTTCGATGAAGCCGATGAGCGAGGCCAGCGGCGTCTTCAATTCGTGGCTGACATTGGCGACGAAATCGGCGCGCATCTGGTCGAGGCGTTTGCGCGCCGTGTCGTCGTGCAGCACGACGAGGGCTGCCGGCTCGCCGGGCCCCGCATCCGCCAGGCGGCGGACCGTGGCGCGGACGCTGCGCTCGTTTTCGCCGTAGAGGGTGAACGCCGCCTCCTGGATGCCGCCCGCCGCGAGCGAGCGTTCGACCGCGGCGCTGAAGCCGGGATCGCGCAGCAGCCCGGTGAGATCCTGGCCGATCGGCGCGTGGCCGATCAGCGCGCTGGCGGCGGGATTGGCATCGAGCACAGTGCGGTTGCGGTCGATGCGCAACACCGCGTCGGGGAGGTCGCCCAGCACCGCCTCGGCGGCGGCCGAGCGCCGCTCGAGCCGCTGATGCGCCGCGGCGATGGCGCGCGCGGTTTCGCCCGCGGCGCTCGCCAGCCGGCCGGCCGGCTCCCAGGAAGCCTCGGGCAGAGCCGGCGGCGGCGCGAGGTTTTCGCCCGGGCGCAGCGCCACGATGAAGCGGCGCGCCGCTTCGAGATCGACCAGGCCGAGGCGCGCCACGACGACGCAGCCGAGTAGAACGGCAACGGCGCCGGCTACTGCCCAGTACCAAGGCAAGATGCGCGCCGCGGCCAGGACCGCCAGCACCACGCAAGCCGGCGCCGCCGCGAATGCGCCGGTGGCCAGGCTGTAGCGAACGAGCGAATTGGAATCGGGCATGAGCGGATACCGCGCCCGCCGTGAGGGCGCGCTGCGCGCCTTCTCACGAAACCGTGCAGGGGCGCAAGTCCGACGCAGCCGGCGCCATATTGGCGCCATGGTGCGGGCGATGGTACAAAACCCCTGCTCCCAGCACGCAAGGCGCCCTTCCTTGATGGACGAACGGACGAACGCGCTGCCCGTGGGCACCGAGCTCGAGGGCTATCGGATCGTCGCCTTGCTCGGCGCCGGCGGCTTCGGAATCACGTATAAAGCCGTGGACGTGCTGCTCGACCGCCCCGTGGCGATCAAGGAGTACCTGCCCAGCATCCTGGCCAACCGCGGCGCCGACAAGCGCACCGTGCGCCCCTTCGGCCGCCAGGAACAGGAGCAGTTCGTCTGGGGCCTGGAGCGCTTCCGCACCGAGGCCAAGACGCTGGTGGCCTTCCAGCACCCCAACATCGTTCCCGTGCACCGCTATTTCGAGGCGTACGGGACCGGCTACCTCGTGATGGCGTTCCAGGACGGCAAGAGCCTGGCCGACGTGATCGACGCCGTCGGCACGCTGTCCGAAGACGAATTGCTGACCATCCTGCGCCCGCTGACCGCCGGCCTCGCCGACGTGCACGCCAAGGGCTTTCTTCACCGCGACATCAAGCCGGCGAACATCGTGATCCGGCGCGACGGCACGCCGGTGCTGATCGATTTCGGCGCGGCGCGCCAATCGGTGGCCCGCCAGAGCCGCGGCCTGACCGCGATCGTGACCGAGGGCTACGCGCCCTACGAGCAATACGAAACCGACAGCCATCAGGGCCCGTGGACCGACATCTATGCGCTCGGCGCCGTACTCTATCACTGCGTGACCGGGCGGCGCCCGCCCGAGGCGCCGAAGCGCATCGCCTCGCAGCTGCGCAAGCAGCCCGACCCGATGGTGCCCGCGCGCCAGGCCGCCGCGGGGAGTTACGGAGAGAGCCTGCTCACGGCCATCGACCGCGCGCTGGCGATCGAGGAGGCCAAGCGCCCGCAAGACGTGCGCGCGTTCATGGCCATCGTCGAGAACAAGGGGACGGCGCTCGACGAGCCCGGCGTGCCGGCCGTGCCGGCCGGCGGCAATTTCATGGTCGAGCCGCCCTCGGTGCCATTGATGCGCAAGCCGACGACGGCGACGCTCGCCTCGACCTTGGCGGAAGACGATGTGAAGCCGGGCGCGCGGGCGCCGATCGAGCCCCCGGATCCGTTCGGGGCCGAGGCCGGCAATTTCATGGTCGACGCGCCGTCGATGGCGCCCGCGCGCCGGCCCGCGGCCAAAATCGGCGCCCGCGCCGCGGACGCGGCGCCGGCGAAGCCGAGCGCCGGCAACACGCTGGTCGTGGGCGGCGCCACGATCATCGTCGGCGCCACCGCCGAGCCGGCGGAACCGGCTTCGGCGGCGCGCGCCACCGAGGCGCCCGATTCGCCGCCCGCTCCGATCCGGCGCCGGACCGCGCCGGCACCCGCCCCAGCGGCGTCCAAGCGCAGGCTGGTGCCGACGATCGCCGCGGGTGCCGCCGTGCTGGTCCTGTCCGGGGTCGCCATCGCCTATTTCGCGCAGCGCAGCTCGGCCCCGCGCGTCGCCGCCACGCCGCCACCCAAAGCCGCGCCCGATACGCCGCCCGGCACGACGACGCCGCCGACCGCGGCCAAGCCACCGGACGAGGCCGCCGCCAAGAGCAAGGCGGGCCCGCCCGATTCGGTGCCGGTGTGGGAGCGCCTGCTCGTCAAGACCGGGCAAGACGTGGTGCGGCGCATCTTCGTGCTGCCGAACGATCAGATCCTGCTCGTCGGCGGCCGCATCGACGCGGAGGCCATCAACAGCGACGTGTGGGTGTGGCAGTACGACGCCAAGGAGGGCAAGCCCTCCGGCGACCGCAAGAGTATCTCCAGCACGCGCTTCGAGAGCGGCAACGCCGTGATCCGCCTCGCCGACGGCGCGCTGGTGATGGCGGCGGCACGGCGCAACCTGGGCAACAACACGCTCGTCGCCTGGGTGGCGCGGATTTCGCCCGAGGGCGAGGTGCAGTGGCAGCACACCTTCGTCGAGCGCTCGCTGACCGTGCCCTATGCGGTGACGGCGCTGGCGAACGGCGACATCGTCGTGGTCGGAACCGCGACCCAGGACGACAAATCCGGCCCGCAAGGCTGGGCCGCGCGTCTTTCGGGCGACGGCAAGACGGTGATCTGGAACCGCGTCTTCGGCAAAGGCCCGGACGACAGCCTGCAAGCGGTGGCGGCCTTGGCCGACGGCGGCGTGATCGCCGTGGGCTGGACGAGCGCTGAGCACAACCAGGCCGAAGACCGCAATCTCTGGATCGTCAACCTCGATCCGGCCGGCAAGCCGCGCTGGGAAAAGAAGGATCTCGGCGACGAGGCCGACGAACGCGGCAAGGCCGTGCTCGTGGCCGAGAACGGCGACATTCTGGTGGTGGCCGAGACCAGCCGCGCGCCGGCGACGGCCGCGCCCGCGCGCCCGGGCCATCCGGCCCAGCCGGTCGTGGATTCCGGGCCGGTGAACAAGCCGTGGCTGATCCGCCTGGCGCCGGACGGCACGGTGCGCTGGGAGCAGCGCTATGCCGGCGCCAAGGACAAAAGCGATTCGCTCGACGCCATCGTGCCCGCCGGCGACGGCGGCTTCTTCCTCGCCGGCTCGACCGAAACCAAGGGGGCGGGACGCAAGGACGGCTGGTTGATGCGCATCGACGCCCAGGGCGAGCGTCTCTGGGAAAAAGAATTCGGCAGTCCGTTCGACGACGAGTTCACGGCGCTCGCGGCGCTGGCCGACGGCGGCGTGCTGACGGGCGGCGGCACCGCCGTCAAGCTCGACGTTCTGCCGCCGCGCACGCCGCCGCGCGGCGCGCCGCGGCCCGATCCCGTCATTCCCGCCGAGGCCAAGCTGTGGCTGCAGCGCCTCGGCTACAAGTAAGGCGCGCCGCCGCAGCGGCCCGCCGGTAACGATCACCACAGGAGAGTGCCCATGTTCCTCGTCAAGTCTCGTGCCCTGAGCGCCGTCTTCGCCCTGGCGGCGGGCTTCGCCTTGGCGGTGCCCGTGGCGGCGCCGGCCTTTGCCGAGGATGGCCGCATCGCGACAGTGCAGGCCAACCCCGAACTGCAGAAGCGCGCCGATCTCTTGATGAAGGGCGTGCTCGACGGCGGCGGCAAGGTGAGCTGGGGCGCGCTCGAAGCCGGCGCCGGTCCCGAATCGCTGGTGATCAAGCAGATCGAACTCACCTCGCCGGACGGCAAGAAGGTGACGATCGAAGAGATCTCCGTGCGGACGATGGATTGGGCGAATTCCAAGGAGCCGCGCTACGCCGACATCACGTTCCGCAAACTCACCGTCGCCGCCGATGCGATGGAGAAGGAGCAGGCCGACAGCCTCAAGGAACTCGGCCTCGATTCGGTGGTGGTGAACGGCGAATTCGCCTTCAAGTTCGACGAAGGCGAGAAATCGTTCGACCTCGCCAAGGTGACGGTCGATTTCGCCGAACTCGGCGAGCTGCGCCTGCGCCTGAAGCTCACCGGCATCACGCCGGCCGATCTCAAGACCGCGACGGGCGGCGACAAGACCGACAAGCCCGGCACCGACAAGCCTGCGGCACCCGGCAACGACGCGGCGATGGGCCTGCTCTCGCGCCTCAACCTCGCCGGCGCCGCGGTCGCCTTCAAGGACAAGGGCCTGCTGGCGCGCGTCTTCAAGGCCGACGCCAAGAAGAAGAACATCAGCGAGGCCGCCGCCAAGGCCAAGCTGATCGAGGAGCTGACCGAGGAGCGCGGCAAGGCCGAGGACGAAGTGACGAAGGAGATCCTCGACTCGGTCATCAAGTTCGTGCGCAACCCGGGCGAGATCGAGTTCGTGGCGTCGCCGTCGTCGCCGGCCAACGTCATGATGGCGTTCATGACCGTTATGGGCAATCGCGCCACGTTCAAGCAGCTGCTGGGTCTGTCCGTCGCGGTGAAGTAGCCGCGGTCGCTTCGCGGCTCACCGCAAATTCCCGGTGCCTCGGCCCCCGGTCGCCGCTATGGTGCGGCGCTCGGGGGCCGCTGGGGCGCGCCCCCGCCTGAGGGGGAGCGCGCGATGTCCACGCCGAGCGACCGATCGAGTGCCGCCGAAGGCCGGCTGAGCCCGTCTTTCCTCGCGACCGTCTATGTCAACGCCTTCGTCGTGGGCGCCGTCGTCATGGGCTTCGAGATGCTGGGCAGCCGGTATCTCAACCCGCTGTTCGGCAGCGGCATCTACACCTGGGCGGCGCTGATCTCGACCGTTCTGGCGTCGCTGACCGCGGGTTATTTCTTCGGCGGCTGGATGGCGGACCGCAAGCCGACGCCGGCCGGCCTCGGCTGGCTGATCGTGGCGGGCTCGATCTATCTCGCGCTGATTCCGCTGTTTTCCGAAGCGCTCCTCGAGATGCTGTCGGCCATGCTCGCCGGCATCCAGGACCAGCGCGATTTCGAGCGCTGGGGTTCGATCCTCGGCGCGATGCTGCTGCTGTTCGTGCCGCTGGCACTGCTCGGGGTCTATTCGCCCTACGCGATCCGCCTGACGCTGCGCGCCACCGCGCAATCGGGCACCGTGGCCGGGCGCATTTACGGCATCTCGACGCTCGGCAGCATTTTCGGAACGCTGTTCGTGACCTTCTACCTCATCCCCGTGATGGGCAGCCGCAACATCACCTATCTCCTCGCCGCCATCGGCCTCGCCTCCGGGCTTTCGTTCGTGTTCATGCGACCCGCGGCGCTCGTGCGCGCTTTGCCGGCCGCGGCCGCCGCGCTGCTGCTGGGAGCCTTCGCCCCGCCCGAGCGCGCCCTCGCCGAAGCGCCGCGCGCGGAACCGGCGCAGGCCGCGGCCAACGAAGCCGCCGACCGCTTCCTCGCCTATCTCCGCAAGAACGGCGTCGAGGCCAGCCATGGCGCCATCGAGGCCGGACCCGGCGCCACCGGCTTCCGCATCGTGGACCTCAAGCTCGTCGGCAAGGACAAGGCCGAGTGGCGCGCGGCCTCGCTCGAGGCGGCCTCGTTCGCCGAGCGCGAGCGCGGCGAGGCCGGTTTGACCGGCCTCGTCATCGTCGGCATCGACGCAGCACTGCCGGACAAGTCGTCGGTCAAAGTCGGCCGCGTCGCCGCGGAAAGCCTCGCCTGGACGGCGCCGCCGGGCGAGCCGGGCTCGGCCATGCGCGGCATCGCGATCCGCGACCTCACGGTGAACGCGCCCTCCGGCGAATCGGTTCGCATCGCTTCGATCGATCTCGCCGATGCGCGCCTCGCGAGCACGGGCGGCGCCCTTGCCGGCTTCGCGCTGCGCACGCTGACGGTGACCGGCGGCGGCGAAAACGGCAGCCTCGGCGCGTTCGACATCGAATCGGTCGAGGTGGCGATGCCGACGCGCGTCGCGATCAAAGGCGTGGCGTTTCGCGATTTCGTCGGCAATCTGAGCCGGCAAGGCACGGTCAGGATCGGCGCGGTGGAACTCCGCGCCTTCGAGATGCTGAACGTCCTGGACCGCAACCCCGCCGACCTGCGCAACTTGGAATTCGCCATTCGCGGGCTCGAAGCCCCGCTGGCCGGCGGCAGTGATCCCAAGTTCGAGCGCGACATGCGCGCGCTCGGCTACACCCAGCTCAAGATGAACACGGAGCTCGTCTATCGCTACGAGGAGGCGAGCAAGACCTATAACCTCGCCAAGCTCGAGATCGACATCGCGGATGCCGCCGCCATCGCGTTCGGGCTCAAGATCGGCGGTGTTACGCCCGACGAGATCAAGCAGGCGATCGAGCCGCCGCCCGCCCCGCCGCCGCAGCCCGGCCAGCCGCCGCGGCCGCCGCCACGCCAGGACGCCGCGGCGATCGCGGTGGCCGCCCGGCTCAACCTCATTTCCGCCGATCTCTCGTTCAAGGACAAATCGCTGCTGGGCCGAATCCTCAAGCAGCAGGCCGATACCGAGAAGACCGACGAAGGCGTGATTCGCGCGCGCTACAAGGCGATGCTGATCGGGCTGCGCGACGAGCAAACCGACCCGCTGGCCAAGGAGGCCTTCGACGCGCTGATGGCCTTCCTCGAGAAACCCGGCGAGCTCGTCGTCGAGGTGCGGCCGCCGACGCCGCTGAGCCTCATCGCCGTGGGTTCGCTGGCGGCGGCCAACCCCGCGCAGCTCCGCAGCATACTCGGCATCAAGATCACCTACCGGCCCTAGCGGCGGCGGCGGAACCACGGAAGGACACCACGACAATGCCCGCTCATCTCCGCCTCGCCTCGCGTTTCGGGCTGGCCCTCGCTCTCGCGCTGGCCGCGGCGGCGCCCGCCGGCGCCGAAGCGCGCGACGACGTTTTCACCGACGACAAGCCCGATCCGCTGTCGCCGCTGATGGTGCGCGAGCGCATCGAGACCGAATACAACAACATCTTCATCGTGCAGAAGGGCGACTTCCTCTCGATGACGTTCCGCCTCAAAGGCGAGAACACGCGCCAATCGGTCTTGAACCTGCGCGACCGCGGCCAGCTGCCGCTGCCCCATTCGCATTATCAAACGCTCGCCGCCGTGCACGCCGGCAAGCTCAATTCGATGCTGATGGTGGGCCTGGGTGGCGGCAGCGTCTCGGATTATTTCCTGCGCCACGTGCCCGAGATGCAGGTGACCTCGGTCGAGCTCGACCCCGGCGTGGTGACCGCGGCGAAGAAATATTTCGGCGTGGAAGAGAATGCGCGGCACCGGATCGCGACCGGCGACGGGCGCGTGTTCCTGGCGCGCAACAAGGCGAAGTACGACGTGGTGATGATCGACGCCTTCCGCGGCGGCTACGTGCCCTTCCACCTGCTGACGAACGAGTTCTACACCCTGCTGGCCTCACGCCTCGAGCCCGACGGCGTGGCCGTGCTCAACCTGCGCGCCGCGACACAGTTGTTAGACAGCTCGATCGTGACCCTCAAACGCACGTTCAAGACCATCGAGGTCTACGAATGGAGCGGCAATGCCATCGTGCTCGCGCGCCTGCTGCCGCCGATGACGGCCGACGAGCGCGCCGCCCGCGCCGCTTCGCGCCAGGCGCAATACAAGTTTCGCTACGCGCTGGCGCCGCTGCTCAAGGACGAAGCCAAGGTCGAGGCCAAGGAGGCGCGCTTCCTGACCGACGATTTCGCGCCCGTGAACCTCTACGACAGCCTCGAAAGCAAGAACCGCAGCAAGAAAGCGCAATAGAGCCCGGCCGCCGCCATGATTGGAAAACTCACGGCTCTCGTTCTTCGGGCTGTTCGGCCCGGACGTCCGGACGCTCGGTTGATAGGGCCGGCCCGTTTACCGCATCGTCATACTTCCCGGCGAACGTCACGCGCCGCCGCGCGTATCCGTTTGGTTAACCATGAATAGGGAATAGAGGGTTTCGCCGATGCAGCCGACCGTGGGAAGCCAGGCCCGGCTCAAGCGCTTGACATGGTTGCTGAGCCTGCTGCTGGCCCTCGTCATCGCCGTCGGCGGACTCTACGTCGTCCGTCTCGCCGACGAGGTTCGCGCCGGCGCCGCGGCGCTCGAAGCCGTCCGCCGCGAATTGGCCGATGCGCGCCGCGCCGCCGAGGCGGCGGATACCGTGGTGCGCGAGGCCGGCGCACAAGCCCAGGCGGCGGCGGCGGCGCGCGACGAGATCGAGGCCAAGCTCAAGGCCGCGGAAGCCGCGCGCGCCGAAGCCGAGGCCAAGCTCAAATCCGCGACCGAGAAGCCGCCCGCCGGCGCGCAGGAGTAGCCCGCGCCTACTCGCCGGCCCCCGCCGCCGCCAGCGCCGCCATGTTGACGATGTCGGACACCGTGGCGCCGAGCGGCACGATCTGCACGGGCTTGGCGAGGCCGTGGAGGACGGGGCCGATCGAGGCGCCGCCGCCCATTTTCTGGAGGAGCTTGGCGGCGATGTTGGCGCTGTGGAGCTCGGGCATGATGAGCACGTTGGCCGGCCCCTTGAGCCGCGCGAAGGGATAAAGCTTCAAGAGCGCCGGATCGAGCGCGGTATCGGCCGACATCTCGCCGTCGTATTCGAAATCGACGCGCCGGGAATCGAGCAACGCGATGGCGTCGCGGATGCGCTGGGTCTTGGCGCTCAAGGGATTGCCGAAATTCGAGAACGAAAGCAGCGCCACGCGGGGTTCATGGCCCATGATGCGCGCGCGGCGGGCGGCCGATTCGGCGATGTCGGCCAGCTCCACGGCCGTCGGCTCCTCGTGCACGGTCGTGTCGGCGATGAAGACCGTGCGGTTGCGCGTGACGACGATGGAAAGGCCGAACACGCGCTCGCCCGGGCGCCGGTCGATGACCTGCGCGATCTGCTCGAACGAGACGCCGAAGCGGCGCGTGGTGCCGGTGATCATGGCGTCGGCGTCGCCCAGCGCCACCATGCAGGCGCCGAACACGTTGCGGTCGTTGTTGACCGCGCGCTGCGCGTCGCGCTCGAGCCAGCCGCGGCGCTGCTGGCGCTTGTAGAGATAGTCGCGGTAGCGCTTGTTGTGCGCCGAGACGCGCGCATTGTGGACCTCGACGCCCTGCGGCACGGCGAGGCCGTTGTCGCGGATGGCTCGCTCCACCAGCTCTTCGCGCCCGATCAGGATCGCCTGGCCGTAGCCGCCGTTGACGAAGGCGATGGCGGCGCGGATGACGCGCGGTTCCTCGCCCTCGGCGAACACCACGCGCTTCGGATTGGCGCGCACGCGGTCGAGGATGAGCTGCAGCGACGAGGCGGTGGGATCGAGCCGGTTGCGGAGTTCGTAGACATAGGCCTGCTCGTCGGCGATCGGCCGCCGCGCCACGCCGCTTTTCATCGCCGCCTTGGCGACGGCGCTCGGCACCGCCGCGATCAAGCGCGGATCGAACGGCACCGGCACGATGTATTCGGGGCCGTAGCGTAGACGCCGGCCGCGATAGGCCGCGTCGATCTCGTCGGGCACGTCTTCGCGCGCCAGCGCCGCCAGCGCCTCGGCCGCCGCGATCTTCATCGGCTCGTTGATGGTGCGGGCGCGGGCGTCGAGGGCGCCCCTGAAGATGTAGGGGAAGCCGAGCACGTTGTTTATCTGGTTCGGATAGTCCGACCGTCCGGTGCACACGATGGCGTCGGTGCGGACCGCGCGCACCTCTTCGGGCGTGATCTCGGGATCGGGATTGGCGAGCGCCGCCACGATCGGCTTGGCGCCCATGCTCTTGATCATGTCGCGGCTGAAGGCGCCCTTGGCCGAGAGGCCCACGATCACGTCGGCGCCCTTGACCGCCTCGGCGAGCGTGCGCGCCTTGGTGTCGGCGGCGTGCGCCGATTTCCACTGGTTCATGCCCTTCTCGCGGCCGCGATGGACGACGCCCTGCGTGTCGCACAGGACCACGTGATCGCCGGGCACGCCCATCGCCTTGATGAGCTCGGCGACCGCGATGCCGGAGGCGCCGGCGCCGTTGATGACGATCTTGGCGTTCTTCATCGTGCGTCCGGTGAGATCGAGCGCGTTGATGAGCCCGGCCGCGGCGATGATGGCGGTGCCGTGCTGATCGTCGTGAAACACGGGGATGTCGAGCAGCTCGCGTAGTCTCTGCTCGATCATGAAGCATTCCGGCGCCTTGATGTCTTCGAGGTTGATGCCGCCGAAGGTGAGGCCCAGGAAGCGCACGCAATTGACGAACTCGTCGACGTCCTTGGTGTCGACCTCGAGATCGATCGCGTCGACGTCGGCGAAGCGCTTGAACAGCACCGACTTGCCTTCCATCACCGGCTTCGACGCGAGCGCGCCGAGATCGCCCAAGCCGAGGATGGCCGTGCCGTTGGAGATCACGGCGACCAGATTGCCGCGCGCGGTGTAGTCGTAGGCGAGGTCGGGATTCTTCGCGATGCGCAGTACCGGCACCGCGACGCCGGGCGAATACGCCAGCGAAAGATCGCGCTGCGTGGTGAGCGGCTTGGTCGGCGCAATCTCGATCTTGCCGGGCCGGCCGCTGGCGTGAAACAGCAGCGCGTCTTCGTCGGTGATCTGGGCGCTTTCGTCCATGGCGTTTCCTCGGCTGCGGTCTCTTGTTTTATCCACAGATATTGAGCATGGACCGCCGCCCGCGTCGAGGCCGGGCACGCGGAGCCGCGGCGAAGAAGTTGAACCACAGAGGACACAGAGGACACGGAGAAGGGATTTTGCGCGCCGATGGCGCGCCGTTCTTCTTCTCCGTGTCCTCCGTGCTTGTCCCTCTTCTCTCCGCGCCCTCCGCGCCTCCGCGTGCCGAACGCGCTTTCGCGCATTGAGCGGATGTGCGTGCTGGCATAGGTTTTCAGCCCATGGCCCCCGACGACACTGCGCCGATGAAAGCCGACACCGCCTGGCCCGATCCGGCCACGGCGACGCCGATGCTCGCGCACTATCTCGAGGTGAAGCGCGCGCATCCGGATTGCCTCGTGTTCTACCGGATGGGCGATTTCTACGAGCTGTTCTTCGACGATGCCGAAAAGGGTGCGCGCGCGCTCGATCTCACGCTCACCTCGCGCGGCGAGACGGTGGGCGGGCGCTCGGTGCCGATGGCGGGCGTGCCGGCGCATTCGGTGGAAGGCTATCTCGCGCGCCTGATCCGCGCCGGCTTCAAGGTGGCGGTGTGCGAGCAGGTGGAGGATCCGGCGGAGGCGCGCAAGCGCGGCGCCAAGGCGATGGTGAAGCGCGAGGTGATCCGGATCGTAACGCCGGGCACGCTCACCGAAGAGGCGCTGCTCGACGCGCGGCGCAACAACTATCTCGCCGCCGTCGCCGAGGCCGAGGCGCAGATGGCGCTCGCCTGGCTCGACATGACGACCGGCGATTTCGCCTGCGAGATGCTGCCGCCGGGCGGGCTCGCGGCCGCGCTGGCGCGGATCGAACCGGGCGAGATCCTCGTGGCCGAGCGGCTGCTGCAGGCGCCGGAACTGTTCGACTGCTTCGCCGCCTGGAAGACGCAGCTTTCGCCGCTGCCCGGCAGCCGCTTCGACAGCGAAAGCGCCAAGCGAAGGCTGATGGCGCTCTATCAGGTTCAGGCGCTCGACAGCCTGGGCGCCCTCTCGCGCGCCGAGATCGCGGCCGCGGGAGCGCTCGTCGACTACGTGGAGCTGACGCAGAAGGGCCGCGTGCCGCGCCTGGGGCGGCTCGCGCGCGTCGCCGAATCGGGCACGATGGAAATCGACGCCGCCACGCGGCGCAATCTCGAGCTCACGCGCAATTTCCAGGGCGAGCGCAAGGGCTCGCTGCTCGCCGTCATCGACCGCACGCTCTCCGGCACCGGCGCGCGCCTGCTCGCGGCGCGGCTCGCGGCGCCCTCGACCGAGCCCGCCGCCATCGCCGCGCGGCTCGACATGGTGCAGTGGTTCGTGGATGCGGCACCGGCGCGCGAGGCGATCCGCGCCAGCTTGAAGCGCTGCCCCGATCTCGAGCGCGCCCTCTCGCGCCTGGCGCTCGCCCGCGGCGGCCCGCGCGATCTCGCGGCGCTCCGCGACGGCCTCGCCGAAACCGATACGCTCAGGAAGGCGCTCGGCCAGCCGCTGCTGCCGCCGCTGCCGAAGGGACTGCATCTGGCGCAGCGCGGGCTCGGCCAGCACGTGGCGCTGGTGGATCGCCTCGCGCGCGCGCTTGCCGACGACATGCCGCTGCTGGCGCGCGACGGCGGCTTCATCCGGCCCGGCTATTCGGCGGCGCTCGACGAGCAGGTGAAGCTCCGCACCGAGGGCCGCCAGCTCGTGGCGGCGCTCGAGGCGCGCTATCGCGGCGAGACCGACATCGCCTCGCTCAAGATCCGGCACAACAACGTGCTCGGCTACTACATCGAGGTGACGGCCGCGCAAGCGGGCAAGCTGCCGAAGGACGCGGGCTCGCCCTTCATCCAGCGCCAGAGCATGGCGAGCGCCACGCGCTACACGACCGTGGAGCTCTCGGAGCTCGAGGAGAAGATCGCGCGCGCCGCCGACAAGGCGCTGGGGCTGGAGCTCGCGCTCTTCGACGACCTCGTGAAAGAGGCGATGGCGAGGGGCGATGCGATCGGCGAGGCCGCGCACGCCATCGCCGAGCTCGACGTGAACGCGGCGCTGGCGGCGTTGGCGCTCGAGCGGCGCTATTGCCGCCCGCGCGTGGACGATTCCAGGAGCTTCTTCATCAAAGGCGGGCGCCATCCGGTGGTGGAGGCGCTGCGCCCCGAAGCGGCGTTCGTGCCGAACGATTGCGATCTGGCACCCGAGCGGCGCCTCTGGCTGCTGACCGGCCCCAACATGGCGGGCAAGAGCACGTTTCTCCGCCAGAACGCGATCATCGCCATCCTGGCGCAGATGGGCTCGTTCGTTCCGGCGGCGGAGGCGAGGATCGGCGTCGTCGATCGTCTCTTCTCGCGCGTGGGCGCGGCCGACGATCTCGCGCGCGGGCGCTCCACCTTCATGGTGGAGATGGTGGAAGCCGCGGCGATCCTGCACCGCGCCGGCGAGGGTGCGCTCGTGATCCTCGACGAGATCGGGCGCGGCACTGCGACGTTCGACGGGCTCTCGATCGCCTGGGCGACGGTGGAGCATCTCCACGAAGTCAATCGCTGCCGCGCGCTGTTCGCGACGCACTACCACGAGCTGACGGCGCTGGCGGCGCGGCTGCCGGCGCTGGCGTGCCGCACCATGCGCGTCAAGGAATGGGAAGGCGACGTGGTGTTTCTCCACGAAATCGCCGTGGGCAACGCCGACCGCTCTTACGGCATCCACGTGGCGCGGCTCGCGGGCCTGCCCGCCGCCGCGGTGGCGCGCGCCGAGGAAGTATTGGCGCAATTGGAAGCCGGCGAGCAGAGCGGACGACTCGCCACGCTCGCCGACGATCTGCCGCTATTCACCGCCGCCGCCGCCAAGGCGCCGAAGAAGACCGGCGGCGTAGCGGCGCCTTCGGCGGCGGAGCAGGCGCTGGGCGCACTCAATCCCGACGAACTCACCCCGCGCGCGGCGCTCGAGGCGCTCTATCGGCTGAAGGGATTGATCGGCCCGTAGGCCTTGCCCTCACTTCCCAATCGAGAATCGGGAAGCGAGGGCGGCTGAGGCCTACTTCGCCGAAACGCTGAGGCCGAGATCGGCCACGAGCTTGTCGATCGCCGTCGGATCGGGCTTGCCCATGAGGCTCATGAGCTGCGCGATGGCGAAAGGTGCCGCGGGCTTTGCCTCAACCGTGATCGTGCCGGGGCTCTTGATGAAGGTCTCGGCCGCGCTGGCCGCGTCCTTCACGATCTTCATCGGCGCGTCCTTGCCCTGGGCGACGCTGGCGAGCGCCATCTGCTTGACCGCATCCTCGGTGGTCTTGGTCTTGGCGGCCTGCATCTTGATCACCTTGGCGGCAGCACCCGCATCCTTGAACGCGAGCTTGAAGCTGTGGATGCGCATCGCGGCGAAGACGCCCATGATCTTGCTCGGATCGCCGCCGTCCTGCAGGCCTTCGAGCTGGGCCATGTCGATGCCGTCGAGCTTGGCGGCGATCGTCAGCGTGCCCATGTTCTCCACTTCGATATCGGCCGCGGTGAGATCGATCGTCTTGGTGGCCTTGTCGTATTTGTAGCTCGCCTTGATGTTGATGACGACGTCGGCGAGGCCGGTGCTGGCGGCGAATTCCTTGAACTGCGGGCTGTCCTTGATCGCGGAAACGCGGACGCCCTTGTATTCCAGCGCCGCGAACGCCGGCATTTTCGGATTGTCCCAATCGTACGAGGTGACGCGCACCTCGGCGACGGTGATCTGAACGGGCTTGCCCGCGGCGTCCTTGCGGGTGATGGCGACGTCCTTCAGCACCAGGCCCTTGCCCGGCGCCTCGGAGGTCTTGAACGTGGCCTCGCCGCCCTTGTCCTTGACCGAGGACAGGAACTTCTCGGCGCGGTCCTTGGCCACGGCCGGATCGTCGCCGCCGCCCTTGTTGAGGACGCCGAAGTAGATGCCGGCCGCCACGGCCACGACGGCGACGATGCCGCCGCCGATCAGTTTCGCATTCATGTCGTTGCTCCGATGGTGAATTGGCTGGGTGTGGGGCGGCGCTTGCCGGGGACGCCGTCCATGGTCTTTCCCGCGAGTATCATACGGTCATGACGGGACGGCTTTGTACCCGGGCAGGGTTTGCGAAAGGTGAAATTTTTCAGCATTGCGGGCGGTTCAGGTGCCCGGAAACGGTGCCGGCCGGTCGACGACGACGGGCGGCGCCTCCTTGCGCGCGAAATGGAGGCGGATTCGCCAGCCGATGGGCTCGCGCCGGTAGGCGCGCGGGTCCGGCACACGGAAGGTGGCACGCATGCGGAACAGCAGCCGGCCGCCGTCGCTAACCACGATGGGAAAGCCGATGCCGACGCCGACAAAGCTTGGGCCCCCGCTGACGGCGCCGACGCCGATGGCGCCGGCGGGATAGCCGGCGGGCACGGTCGTGACCGTATCCGCGCGGGTTTCGACGGCGGGATGCTCGCGCCCCCGGGGATCGACCAGGGTCATGCGCTCCAGGCGGTGGAAGCGCGAGCGGTGCACGGCCTCGGCCTCGACATAGAGCGCCTCGGGGCCGATCACCCGCGCCGAGGTCGCGAGATACGGGATGCCGCCTTCGCCGGGCGGCGGGGACGGCGGCGCGCAGGCTCCCGCGAGTGCCGCCAAGACGAGCGGCGCGAACGCCTTCATCGGCCCGGCGCGGGTTTGTCGGGCTTCTTGGCTTCGTCCTTCTTTTTCGGCTCTTCTTTCTTCTTGGGGTCTTCCTTCTTGGGCGCGGCCGGGCGCTGGGGGCCGAGTGCTATCTTGGGATTGAACTTGTCGAAGAAGCCGCCGCGATTGGCGTCCCACATCACGACCAGGCGCCGGATCTCGATCGGCTGCGCCGGCGTCGAGGTGAGGGTGAAGCCGGTGCGGTTGGCGTAGCCGCCCCCGATATAGGCGATCATCGGCTCGAAGTAATCCTTGTCGAAGCGGTTGGAGCCGACGGCGCCGCGCGTCGTCGTCGCGTCCTTCTGCAGCTCGCGCACGAACACGCCGCGCGCCTGGAGCTCGCCCTTGCCGATCTCCTTCGACTTGGCGTCGATGATCGCCTTCATCAGCGCCTTGTCTTCGAACACCACGCGCATGCTGGCGTATTGCACCTGCTCGCCGAGCATGCGCACCAGCGGCGGCATCTCGCGCGCTTGCTTCGCCACGGCCTTGGGCTTGACGTCGAAATCCTTGAGCTCGACCGTCGCCGTGAAGCTGCCGAGATCGCGGAAGCTCAACTTCAGCTCCTTGATCGACACGGTCTTGCGCTTGACCTTCTGCTTGGTCTTGGGGTCTTCGGCGATCTCCTCGCCGGATTCGTGCTCGAACGACGCATCGACGACGACGCTCTCGATCTTCGCCTCCTCCAGCACCTTGGCCATGTCGGGCCCGAGGATGGGCGCGAACACGTCGATCTTGAACTTCATGCCGGTCAACACGACGTGGGCGAAGCGCGGCTGGTGCGGCGTCTTCCAGTCGAATTTCCGGAACTCGATCTTCTCGACCGCGATGCGCTTGTCGTCGGCCACGATCTCGACGTCTTCGAGCGTGAAGCCGGGTGCGAAGGCCTCGCCCACCTCGCGCTTGTGGGTGAGCTCGAAATCGAGCGCGTCCTTGAGCTTGTTGAAGCCGTCGAGCCGCTTCTCGAGCGAGCCGGCCTGGAAGATCTCCCAGCTGTAATAGGAGGCGCCGGCCACCGCCGCCGAACCGACGAGGCTGCCGACCATTCCGATGACGACGCCGAAGCGCATGACACGATACTCCCTCGGGCGCTCAGTTTAGCCCGGCGCGGCGGGAGCGCCCATCCCCTACGGGATACGCTTTCATACCCTTTCGTACCCTTTGATACACATTTTCGCCCCGCCGGAGGCTCGCGGCGGGGCGAGGCCGCGGGGCGGTGCCGGCGACCAGACCTCGCTGCGTTCCGGATTTTGCGCAAACGTCGTCATTCGTCATCATTTGTCGTCTTTTTGTCGTCATTTCGGGTGAACCGCGTCGTCTTTTGTCGTCATTTTCGCGGCGTCGGCGTCGTCGATCGTCGTCATTTGTCGTCATGCCGCCGGCGACGTATCGGACGACTCTGCGACGCGCCTGGGATCGGAGGGGCGCCGCATCGTTTCGCGGGGCGTATGTTATTTTCTTGTTTTGTTCTATTTATGGCCGATGCTCGCGGCGCACCTGTCCGCGCCGAGACCGACTTTGCTCTACCTTGCAGCCACCTTGAGCCCGAACGTGCCGGCCAGCGAGCGGCCGGAAAGAAAACCGGTGAGGCCGGAGAGGAGCGGCACGGGGGACGCGGGCTCGAGCGCCAGGCGGATTTCGCTCGGGCGCTCGATGAAGCGCAGCAGCGCCGACAGCGCCTCTTTCTCGAAGGCGTCGCGCGTGCGGTCGCGGTCGGCGCGGAGGTCGCGCAGCACGCGAGCGAGCGCATCGGCTTCGGAGATGCGCTTTTCGGCGGCATAGGCCTTCAAGAGGCGGCTGACCAGCGTGCGGTCTTGGAACGCGAGCGAGGCGCCGACCAGGGTCGCCTGCATGCCGGTGCTCAAGAGTTGCGCGCCGCCCCTGGCATCCGGGCTCGGCACGTTGCCGAGCTTGATTGTGAGCGTCACCTGGCCGAGATCGGCGATGTCGAGCTTCACGTCGCGGATCTCGAATTCGCGCGTGGCGTCGTCGTAGCGGTAGCGCACGACGAGATCGCTCTTGGTGCGTTTGTAGCCGGCGCGCTCGAGCAGGCGCTGGGCCTCGCCGATGGGGCCGGTCGAAACCCCGACATAGCTGCCGAGCGAGCCCGAGGCGCGGCCGAGATCGGCGAGGAGGGTGGTGGGGAGATCGGCGCCCTTGATCTCGAAATCGGCGTAGCGCGGTGCCGCGCCGTTTTGCCAATCGAAATCCTTGACCGCGACGCTCGCGGCCTTGATGCGCTGGCCGTCGCGCGTGACGGCCTCCACGTCCTTCATGACGATGGCGCGGCCCAGGAGATCGGCCTTGACCGAGCCGTAGCGGAATTCGCGCATGTGGCGGCGCATGTCGCGCGCGAAGCGCTCGGCCTGCTGCTCCACCTTGGCGTTGGCGACGTAGTCGGCAGCGACATAGCCGCCGCCGGCCAGCGCCGCCGCCACCGCCAAGCCCACGAACCAGCGTTTCCGCATGCCGTTAACCTCTTTCGTGCCGCGCCGCGCGCCACCCCGGCGGCGCGCCAACGGGCATGACGCAATGCACCATAACCCGCCGCTATAATATCGCTCCCATTCCGTCCTATATACGGCGCAAGGCAGATTTGTGGCCGCGGCCGAGTATCCCCTTCGGGCTCGGGCGCGCGGCCGGACCCCCTACCCCTCCCCACCCTTTCCGAACGGGGCGGGACCCAGGTTTCGATGCACGCACTGGTCAAATCCGACGTTCCCGCGCCGCGCGCCATCATCGACCGGCGCACGCTGATGGAACGGCTCGACGCCGTCTCGCGCGGCCGCTCGACGGTGGCCGGGCGCGTCGCCGTGCTGGCGGCGTTGAAGGACGCGCTGGCCACCGGCCGGGCCGAGATCCGGCGGCGCTTCGACCTCAACCGCGACGCGCGCACGCGCGGCCACGCCGCCACCCAGGCCTATGCCTATCTGATCGATCAGCTCGTCCGCACGCTCTACGATTTCGCCTTCGAGCGCGTCTATCCCAACGCCAACCCCACCGCCGGCGAGCGCCAATCGGTGGTCGCCACCGGCGGCTACGGCCGCGGCGAGCTGGCGCCGCAATCGGACCTCGATCTCCTCTTCCTGCTTTCGTACAAGCTGACGCCGCATGCCGAGCAGGTCGTGGAATACATGCTCTACATGCTGTGGGACCTCGGCCTCAAAGTGGGGCATGCCACGCGCTCGGTGGACGAGTGCATCCGCATGGCCAAGAGCGACCAGGTGATCCGCACCGCGCTCTTGGAAGCACGCTATCTCTGGGGCGACGCCGGAATCTATCGCGAGCTGCGTTCGCGCTTCCGCGAGCTCGCCGCGTCCGAGGGCCCGGTCGCCTTCGTCGAGAAGAAGCTCGCGGAACGCGACGAGCGCCACCAGAAGATGGGCGATTCGCGCTACGTGGTGGAGCCCAACATCAAGGACGGCAAGGGCGGCCTGCGCGACCTCCACACGCTCTATTGGATCGCCAAATACATCTATCAGCTCGACGACCCCAAGGACCTCGTCGAGAAGGGCGTGTTCACCGGCCGTGAGGCGGCGAAATTCGACCGCGCGCACGCCTTCCTCATCACCGTGCGCTGCCACCTCCACTACATCGCCGGCCGGCCCGAGGAGCGCCTGACCTTCGACGTACAGCCGACGCTCGCCAAGCTCATGGGCTATCGCGACCGGCCGGGCGTGAGCGGCGTCGAGCGCTTCATGAAGCACTATTATCTCGTCGCCAAGGACGTGGGCGACTTGACGCGCATCTTCTGCGCGGCGCTCGAGGCCGAGCACAAGCGCAAGCCCCGCTTCCTCGCCGTGCTGCTGCCGAAGAAGCGCGACATCGACGGATTCCCGGTCCAGGACGGGCGCTTGAACGTCGCCGGCGACAACGCCTTCCGCGCCGACCCGGTGAATTTCCTGCGCCTGTTCCACACCGCGCAGGTGCACGATCTCGACATCCACCCGGCCGCGCTCCGCATTATCACCCAGCAGCTCGGCCTCATCGACAACGCGCTGCGCGAGAACCCGGAAGCCAACCGCCTGTTCCTCGAGATGCTGACCTCGAAGCACGATCCGGCCGTGACCCTGACGCGGCTCAACGAGGCCGGCGTGTTCGGCCGCTTCGTGCCGGATTTCGGCCGCGTCGTGGCGCTGATGCAGCACGACATGTATCACGTCTACACGGTGGACGAGCACACGATCCGCGCGATCGGCCTGTTGCACGAGATCGAGACGGGCAAGCGCGTGGCCGACCACCCGCTCGCCTCCGACATCATCCACAAGGTGTCGTCGCGCCGTGTGCTCTACGTGGCGCTGTTCCTGCACGACATCGCCAAGGGCCGCGGCGGCGACCATTCGACCATCGGCGGCGAGATCGCCAAGACGCTCGGCCCCCGCTTCGGGCTCACGCCCGAGGAGACCGAGAACGTCTCGTGGCTGGTGCTGCACCATCTCGACATGAGCAAGGCCGCGCAGAAGCGCGACATCGACGACCCCAAGACGATCGCCGATTTCGCCGCCTTCATCCAATCGCCCGAGCGCCTGAAGCTGCTGCTGGTGCTGACGGTCGTGGACATGCGCGCGACCAGCCCCAAGGTGTGGAACAACTGGAAAGCCTCGCTGCTGCGCGAGCTCTATCACCGCACCACCGAGGTGCTGGCCGGCATTCCCGCCGGCGCCAACGTGGCCTCGCGCGTCGACAAGGCCAAGGAAACGCTGGTCGCGCGCTTGAAGGGCTGGAGCGTCGAGGAGGTCGAGCAGCATCTGGCGCGCGGCTATGCCGCCTATTGGCTCTCGGAAGACACCGAGACTCAGATCCGCCACGCCGAGTTCGTGCGCCGCGCCGTTCGCGCCGGCGAGCAGATCGCCGTCGACCTGCGCGTGGACCCCAAGCGCTCGGTGACCGAGATCACGATCTACACCCCCGATCACGCCGGGCTCTTCTCGCGCATCGCCGGCGCCATGGCGCTCTCGCGCGCCAACATCGTGGACGCGCGCATCTTCACCTTCACCAATGGCTGGGCGCTCGACAGCTTCTTCGTGCAGGACATCGAAGGCAGCCCGATCGAGGACGCCGAGAGCCTGGAGCGCGTCAAGAAGCGCATCACGGCGGCGCTTTCCGGCACGTTGAAGCTCGACCGCGAGCTCGCGGGGCGGGAGTCATTGCCGAAGCGCGCGCACGTGTTCCAGGTGCCGCCGCGCGTCCTCATCGACAATGCCGCCAGCCGCTTCGCGACCGTGATCGAGGTCAACGGCCGCGACCGCCCGGGCCTGCTCTACGACGTGACCAAGGCGCTGACCGAATGCGGGCTGCAGATCACGACCGCGAAGATCTCGACCTTCGGCGAGCGCGTCGTGGACGTGTTCTACGTCAAGGACGTGTTCGGCATGAAGGTGCTGCACGAGAGGAAGCAGGAGCAGATCCGCGTCCGCCTTCTGGAGGCCCTCGCCGGCCCCGAACCCGCCAAGGCCCCCGAAACGCGGGCGGCGGCGGAGTGACGAGCGAACGGGGCGGCGGCACGACGTCACGAAGTTTGAACCACAGAGGGCACGGAGTGCGCGGAGAAGGACTGATTCGCGCGCCCTTGGCGCGCATTTTTTCTTCCTCTGTGGTTCATTTCTTTCTTCTCCCCGCCTCCCCGCCTCCCTGTTAACGTCTCCCCGAATGGCCCTCCTCCGCTCCACCGCCATCGTCGGCATCAACACGCTGCTCTCGCGCGTGCTGGGCTTCGTGCGCGACGTGCTGATGGCGCGGGCGCTGGGCACGGTCGGCGTCGCCGAGGCCTTCGTGGTGGCCTTGCGCTTTCCCAACCTCTTCCGCCGCCTGGTGGCCGAGGGCGCGTTCGCCGCCGCCTTCGTGCCGATCTACGCCAAGAAACTGGAGCGCGACGGCAAGGAAGCGGCGCTCGGCTTTGCCGGCAACACGCTGGCCTGGCTGCTGCTGATCCTGACGGTGCTCACGATCCTGGCCGAGATCTTCATGCCGGCGATCGTCGGCGTGATCGCCCCCGGCTTCCGCGACAAGCCGGCGCTGTTCGACGCCACGGTGCTCTTCACGCGCCTCACCATGCCCTATCTCGTCTGCATGACGATCGTGGCGACGCTGAGCGGCGTGCTCAATTCGAGCTACAAATTCGCGATGGCGGCGGCGACGCCGGCGCTCCTCAACGTCGTGATGATTCTCGGCCTCGCCTTCGCCGTGCCCTGGTTCAAGACGCCGGGGCATATGCTCTCCTGGGCCGTGGCGATCGCCGGCATCGTGCAATATGCCTGGCTCGGCTATGCCTGCTGGAAGGCGGGCTTGCGGATTTCGCTACCGATCCCGCATTTCACCGCCGCCACCAAGCGCCTCATGCGGCTGATGGGCCCGGGCCTCATCGGCGGCGGCATGACGCAGATCAACCTCGTCGTCGGCACCATCATCGCGAGCTTCATCCCGGGCGCCGTGACGGTGCTCTACTACGCCGACCGGGTGTACGAATTCCCGCTCAGCATGATCGGCATCGCCATCGGCACCGCGCTGCTGCCCGAGCTGGCGCGCAAGCTCCAGACCGACCCCGTCGCCGCGGTCGCGACGCAGAACCGCGCGGTGGAGCTGTCGCTGTTTCTCGCCCTGCCGGCGACCGCGGCGCTCGTCGTGATCGCCGAGCCGATCTGCCTCGTGATGTTCCAATACGGGCGCTTCACGCCCGCCGACGCGGCCAACACCGCCGCCGCCCTCGCGATCTTCGCCGCCGGTCTCCCCGCCTATGTGCTCATCAAAGTGCTGGCGCCGGGCTATTACGCGCGCGAGGACACCAAATCGCCGGTGAAGTTCGCCGTGGCCTCGATGATCGCCAACACCGCGCTCTCCGTGCTGCTGGTGTGGCCGCCATTCGGCTTTCAGAGCCTGGGCTTCGTCGGCATCGCCATCGCCACCTCGGTCGCGGCCTGGGTCAACGCGATCCTGCTCGGCATCGGCCTTCGCCGCCGCGGCCATTGGCACACCGACCGGCGCCTTCTCACCCGCACGCCGCGCGTGATCCTGGCCTCGGTGCTGATGGGTGCCGCGCTGGTGCCGATGGCGAACTGGCTCGATGCCGCGATCCGCGGCCCGGTCGCCGGGCGCATCGGCGCGATGGCGGCGCTCGTCTTCGCCGGCATGGCGCTCTATGCCGTGCTCGTCCTCCTCGTCCGGGCCGAGAGCATCGGGGATCTCCGCCAGTTGCTGCGCCGGCGCCGCAAGGCCAAGGGCGAGAAACCCGACCTGCCGCCGCCCACGGAGTGACGCCGGCGGCGAAGACGAAAGATCACAGGGAGGCGGGGAGACGGGGAGTAGATTGAACGATGGAGGGCACGGAGTGCACGGAGAAGGACCGTTTCGCGCGCCCTTGGCGCGCATTTTTTCGTCCTCTGTGTTCTCCGCGCCCTCCGTGGTTCATTTCTTTCTTCTCCCCGCCTCCCCGGCTCCCTGTTCACGTGCACTGGCCTCGGCTTGACCGGCGCGGGCGCCGCGGGCTATCTCGCGCGGCCTTTTTCCACCCTCCCCTCCAACCGGAGCGGCCATGAAGCGGATTTTCTCGGGCATCCAACCCTCGGGCGGTTTCACCCTCGGGAACTATCTCGGCGCGATCAAGAATTGGGTGACGCTGCAGAAGGACTTCGAGTGCCTCTATTGCCTCGTCGATCTCCACGCCATCACCATGTGGCAGGAGCCCAAGGACCTGCTCGCCAACACGCGCATGGGCGCCGCGGCGCTCATCGCGGCCGGCATCGACCCCCGGAAGCACATCATCCTCAACCAGAGCGCCGTGCCGGCCCACACCCAGCTCGCCTGGGTGTTCAATTGCGTGGCGCGCATGGGCTGGATGAGCCGCATGACCCAGTTCAAGGAGAAGGCCGGCAAGGACCGCGACAACGCCTCGCTGGGCCTGCTCGCCTATCCCTCGCTGATGGCGGCCGACATCCTGGTCTACAAGGCCACCCACGTGCCGGTGGGCGAGGACCAGAAGCAGCATCTGGAGCTGACGCGCGACATCGCCCAGAAGTTCAACCACGATTACGGCGTCGACTTCTTCCCGCTGACCGAGCCGCTGATCTTCGGCGAGGCGACGCGGGTGATGAGTCTGCGCGACGGCACCAAGAAGATGTCGAAATCCGATCCTTCGGATTATTCGCGCATCAACCTGACCGACGATGCCGACGCCATCGCGCAAAAGATCAAGAAGGCGAAGACCGACCCCAACGCGCTGCCCGAGGCGCCGCCCAAGAACGACGCCGAGCGCGATGCGCGGCCCGAGGCCTATAACCTCATGGGCATCTACGCCGCCCTGGCCGACACCACCATGGCGGCGGTGGCGAAAGAGCATGGCGGCAAGCCCTTCTCCGCCTTCAAGCAGGCGCTGACCGACCTCATGATCGCCAAGCTCGGGCCCATCACCGGCGAGATGCGCCGCCTCACCGACGACCCCGGCGCGGTCGATGCCGTGCTCCGCGACGGCGCCGCCCGCGCCAAGGCCCTGGCCGATCCGATCCTCGATGAGGTCTATCGAATTGTGGGCTTCCTGAAGCCCTGAAGTCAGGTCACAGGGAGGCGGGGAGACGGGGAGAAGATCGAACACCCGACGGCACAGGGACCATGAGAACGTCTCGTTGCGCGCCTTATGGCGCGCTTAATCCTTCTTCTTCCCATCGTCCGTGCCCTTTGCGGTTCGCTTCTTTTTTTCTCCCCGCCTCCCCGCCTCCCTGTTCACTTCTTGGCATCGCCGAATGCGCCGCGTAGGGTAGGCGAAACGCGACGGCGTTTGGCCGCGATGCAAGTTTATCTCCCCATCGCCGAAGTATCGGTGGATGCGTTCCTGTTGCTCGGCTTGGGCGCCTTCGTGGGCTTCCTCGGCGGGCTGTTCGGCGTGGGCGGCGGCTTCCTGATGACGCCGGCCCTCATCCTGATCGGCATTCCGCCGGCGGTGGCGGTGGCCTCGGGCGCCAACCAGATCGTCGCCTCCTCGATCTCCGGCGCCATCAGCCAGTGGCGCAACGGCAACGTCGACGGCCGCATGGGCCTCGTGTTGCTGGTGGCGGGCATGGCGGGGACCATTCTGGGCGTCGTCATCTTCCGCCTGCTGCAGCGCGCCGGCCAGATCGACATCGTCATCCAGTTCTCCTACGTGATCCTCTTGGGCGCGGTCGGCGCGATGATGACACTCGAGGCCGGGCGCACGCTGCTGCGCCGGCGCAGCGCCACGCGCTCCCAAGGCAAGCTGCACCAGCATTTCTGGGTGCACCGCTGGCCGCTCCGCATGCGCTTCCGCCGCTCCAAGCTCTACATCAGCGCGATCCCGCCGGCGGCGATCGGCTTCATCGTGGGCATCATGACCGCGATCATGGGCATCGGCGGCGGCTTCATCATGGTGCCGGCCATGATCTATCTCTTCGGCATGCCGACCCTCACCGTGGTCGGCACCTCGCAATTCCAGATCGTGTTCGTGACCGCGGCCACCACGCTGCTGCTAGCGGCCACGACCCACACGGTGGACGTGGTGCTCGCGATCCTGCTCATCGTCGGCGGTGTGATCGGCGCCCAGGTCGGCACCCGCGCCGGCCAGCTCATGCGCGGCGAGTATCTCCGCGGCCTCCTGGCGCTGATGGTGCTCGCGATGGCGGTGCGCCTGGCCTACGACCTCTTCGCCACGCCGGCCGACCTCTTCTCGATCACGGGCGGGCGATGAGGCCGCGGGCCGCGATCCTTCTGGCGGCGGCGGCGCTGGCGCTCTCCGCCTCGGGCGCGCGGGGCCAGCAGATCATCGCCGATCTCTCGCGGCATCTCGTGGCGATCACGACCGGTTTCGCCGGCGCCGAGGTGCTGCTGTTCGGCGCCGTGGACGGCGACGGCGACGTGATCGTGACCGTGCGCGGGCCCGACGACGACGTCGTGGTCCGCCAGAAGAGCCAGGTCAACGGCATGTGGATCAATACCCAGTCCGTGACCTTCGCGGGCGTCCCCGGCTACTACGCGGTGGCCGCCACCAAGCCGCTCGACGAGATCGTGACCAACCCGGTGGCCGAGCGCGAGCAGATCGGTGCCGCGCGCCTGCGCCTGGTGCCGGAGGCCAATATTCCGCCCGACCGCGCCGAAACCTTCCGCCGCGCTTTGCTGCGCAACATGGAGCGCACCGGCCTGTTCCAGGCGCGCACGGCGCCCGTGCGCTTTCTCGGCCAGCGCCTGTTCCGCGCCGACATCGTCTTTCCCGCCAACGTGCCGATCGGGCGCTACACGGTGAACGTCTATCTCGTGCGCGGCGGCCAGGTGGTGAGCGCCGCCACCACGCCGCTGCTGGTGAGCAAGATCGGGCTCAGCGCCGAGATCTTCGACTTCGCCCAGGACCGCGGCATCAGCTACGGCATCATCGCCGTGGCCTTCGCGGGCCTGGCCGGCTGGGCCGCCAGCCGCGTGTTCCAGCGCGGATAAGAGAGGGGATCGCCATGGCCGAAACCGAAAGCGCCGCGGCCAAAGCCCGGCGAAAGAAGCAGGAAGAGCGCATCTTCCTGGTGGTGGTCGACAAGTCCGAGGAAATGCGCGTGGCGCTGCGCTATGCCGCGCTCCGCGCCAAGGCCACGGGCGGGCGCGTGGCCTTGTTCACGGCCATCGAGCCGGCCGACAGCCACACCTGGCAGGCGGTCGGCGAGCTGATGGAAGAGGAGCTCCGCGCCGAGGCCGAGGCGATCATGCAGCGCTACGCGGAAGAGGTGGTGAAGCTTTCCGGCAAGACGCCGGTGCTGTTCATCCGCCGCGGCACGGGCGGCGACGCGCTGCTGCAGCTCATCGACGAGGAGCCGTCGGTGTCGATCCTGATCCTGGCCGCCGGCAGCGGGCGCGGCGGCCCGGGGCCCCTGATCGCGGCGCTGACCGGAAAATTCTCGACCCGCCTCACCATCCCGCTCACGATCGTGCCCGGCACGCTCACCGACGACGAGATCGACGCGCTGACGTGAAATCGATCGGCGACGCGGCGCCGGCGACGAACGTGACACCACCAAGACACCAAGGCACCAAGGCCAGAATGGGCCGGCCAAGGGCCGGCTTATCTTGACTTGGTGCCTTGATGTCTTGGTGGTGTGACTTTGGCCGCTGCGAACGAATCGGGCGGGCCGCCCGACCGCCGAGCCGGGACCCGCGCCTACGATTCGGACGCCTTCCCTACGCCTCGTATTTGAACGACAGCGAGACGCGGCAGCGGAAGGCCACGACCTTGCCGCGTTCGATCTTGCAGTCGAGCTTGGTGACTTCGGCCACGCGCAGGTCGCGCAATGTCTTGGCCGCGGTTTCGACCGCGTTCTTGGTCGCGTCTTCCCACGACGTCTTGCTGGTGCCGACGATCTCGGTGACGCGGTAGACGCCTTCTTTGTTCGCCATTGGGCGCTCCTCCTGGTTGGGGACGCGCCCTCGAACGGCCGGACGCCCGGCCCTCGCGGAGGCGCGTCACCCAAGGATCAAAGCACGAAACCGGCGATAGGGCGAATCCGCGCGGGACGCGCGCGGCCGGCCTATTCGGGCTTGATCATGCGGCCCAGGCCCTGGCCGCCGAAGACGTGGACGTGGAGATGCGGCACTTCCTGGTGCGCGTTGGCGCCGTTGTTGGCCAGGATGCGGTAGCCCTCCTCCGTCACGCCCAGGAGCTTCGCGGTCTCGCCGATGGCGCGCACGAAGCCTTCGATCTCGGCCGCCGAGGCCTTGGCGGCGAAATCGGTCATGTTCACGTAAGCACCCTTGGGGATGACGAGGGCATGGACCTTGGCCTGCGGCCGGATGTCGTGAAACGCCAGCGCGTGCGCGTTTTCATGGACTTTCTTGCACGGAATCTCGCCGCGCAGGATTTTCGCGAAGATGTTGTTCGGATCGTAGGCCATTGCCGCTCGCGCTCCCTTCCGCGTGGTTCGAAGCGAGGGTTCAAGCACAGAGAACCGGGAGAACACAGCGAAAAAACCGCAACAAACTCCGCCATCCCGAGCCCTTGGCGAGGGATCTGGCATCCGCTTGAAAGCAACCGGCCGAGGAATCTAGCGCCCTGCCATCGGCCTCTTGGCTCGCGCCAGATCCCTCGCAAGAGCTCGGGATGACGGGGGTTGCAGCGGCGGCTTACCCCTTCTTCCGCGACGCCTTCTCGGCGAGGCCGGAGGTGCCTTCGCGGCGGGCGAGCTCGGACCAGACGTCGGCGGGCAAAACGCCGGCGGCGGCCCAGAGCACCAGCAGGTGATAGAGGAGATCGGCGCTTTCGCGGACGATCTCCGGCGGCGTGCCGGTGGTGGCGGCGATGATGGTCTCCATCGCCTCTTCGCCGAGCTTCTTGGCGACCTTGGACGTGCCTTCGGCCAAGAGCTTGGCGGTGTAGGACGCGTCCGGATCGGCACCCTTGCGGCGTTCGATGGTTCGGAACAATCGTTCCAGAATGTCGGCGCCCGGTGCCGATTTCGCTTGTTTGGTCATGGCCCGCCCCATCGCCCCGCTATTGCAGCGCGGCTTTCCTTCGCAACTGCGAGATAGCATTTATGCTGCACCCATGTTGCGCGGTAAGTATATGAAATTGCGGACTTGTTGCGCAGCATTTTCACCCCCTACAAGCGCACCGGAATGCCGGCTTTGGCCATGTGCTCCTTGGCCTGGCGGATGGAATAGGTGCCGAAATGGAAGATCGACGCCGCCAACACCGCCGAAGCGTGACCCTGCGTAACACCTTCGGCCAGGTGATCGAGCGTGCCGACCCCGCCCGAGGCGATGACCGGGACCGGCACGGCATCGGCCACCGCGCGGGTGAGTTCGAGATCGAATCCGGCTTTCGTGCCGTCGCGGTCCATCGAGGTGAGGAGGATCTCGCCGGCGCCGTAGTCGGCCATGCGCCGGGACCAGGCGACGGCGTCGATGCCGGTGGCGTTGCGGCCGCCATGAGTGAAGACCTCGAATTTCCCGGGCCCGGCGCGCTTGGCGTCGACGGCGACGACGATGCACTGGCTCCCGAACTTCTCCGCCGCCTGCCTGACGAAGTCCGGGTTCCTTACAGCAGCGGTGTTGACCGAGACCTTGTCGGTGCCGGCGAGGAGGAGCTTCCGTATATCCTCGATCGTGCGCACGCCGCCGCCGGTCGTGACCGGCATGAAGCAGTGCTCGGCGGTACGCGCCACCACGTCGAGGATGGTCTCGCGGTTCTCGTGGCTGGCCGTGATGTCGAGGAAGGTGAGCTCGTCGGCGCCCTCGCGGTCGTAGATCTTGGCCTGCTCGACCGGATCGCCGGCATCGACGAGGTCGACGAAATTCACGCCCTTGACCACGCGGCCGTCCTTGACGTCGAGGCAGGGGATGATGCGGACCTTGAGCATGGTCAGGCCACCGCCAGCGCGGCCGCGGAATCGATGCGGCCGTCGTAGAGCGCGCGGCCGATGACGATTCCCGCGATGACGCCGGCCGCCTGCACCGCCTTGATATCCTCGATGCCGGCGACACCGCCCGAGGCGATGACCGGCGTCTCGACCGCGCGCGCCAGTGCCGCCGTGGCCGCGACGTTGACGCCCTGGAGCGCCCCGTCGCGGTCGATGTCGGTATAGACGATGGCCGCAATCCCGGCGTCTTCGAAGGCACGGGCGAGCTCGAGCGCCGTCGTCTCCGAGGTCTTGACCCAGCCTTCGGTCGCGACCTTGCCGCCGCGCGCATCGATGCCGACCGCGATCCGGCCGGGAAAGCGCTTGCACGCCGTTTTCACGAGCGCCGGATTGGTGAGCGCCACGGTGCCAAGGATCACGCGCGCGATCCCCTTGGCGAGCCAATCCTCGATCCGCGCCATGTCGCGGATGCCGCCGCCGAGCTGCACCGGTACTTTCGCCGCGCCGAGAATCGCGGCGACGGCGGCGCCGTTGACGGGCTTCCCCTCGATGGCGCCGTTCAGATCGACGAGGTGCAGCCAGCGGAAGCCCGCCGCCGCGAAGCGCCGCGCCTGATCGGCCGGATCGGCGTTGAACACCGTCGCCGCCCCCATGTCCCCGCGCAGCAGCCTCACACACTGCCCGTCTTTCAAATCGATCGCGGGGTAGAGGATCATGGGGAAACCGAGCAGGGAGGCGGGGAGGCGGGGAGAAGAAAAGAAAATTGCATCACAGAGGACACAGAGAAGTATTTTCGCGCGCCTGCGGCGCGCAATTTTGCTTCGCTCCCTTCTCCGTGTCCTCTGTATTCTCTGTGGTTCATTTCCTTTTCTTCCTTACCTTCTCCCCGCCTCCCTGTTCCCGTCCCGCGTCACGGGCGCCATTGGAGGAAATTGCCGATGAGGGCGAGGCCGGTGGCCTGGCTCTTCTCGACGTGGAATTGCGTGCCGACGATGTTGTCGCGGCCGACGATGGCGGCGAAGGCGCCGCCGTAATCGCATTGCGCCAGCACGTGGCGGCGCTCGCGGCACTGCATGACGTAGGAATGGACGAAATAGGCGTGTGCCCCGGGCGCGATGCCGGCCAGCACCGGATGCGGCGCCAGATCGATGAGTTCATTCCACCCCATGTGCGGAATCTTGAGGCCCTTGTCGGCGGGCGCCATGGCGACGACGTCGCCGGGCAGCCAGCGCAGGCCTTCATGCACCCCATGCTCGAGCCCGCGCTCGGCGAAGAGCTGCATGCCGACGCAGATGCCGAGCAGCGGCCGACCTTTTTCCATCACCGCTTCCGCCAGCGCCTCGATCATGCCGGGCACGGCGGCGAGGCCCTTTTTGCAATCGCCGAAAGCGCCCTGGCCCGGCAGCACGATGCGGCTGGCCGCGCGCACGTCCTCAGCGCGCGCGCTGATCGCGACCTTCACCGAAACGCCGCGGTCGTGCGCCGCGCGCTCGCACGCTTTGGCGGCGGAGCGCAGGTTTCCCGAGCCGTAATCGACGACTACGACCGACATGGCGCGTGTCCGGACACGGGGCTCAGCGCCAGGCCGGCTTTGCCATGGCGGGATTATGCTCGAAGTAGCGGCGCTCGGCGGCGGCGAGGCTTTCCGCCGCGACCACGTCGGCGAGCGCGAAACCGCGGAGCCGCAGGCTCCAGCGGCGGAGGTCCTCGGCCATGAAGCCGACCATCACGTGCCAGCCGGTACTCGCGACCAGCTGGCCGCGTACATCGAGCCCGACCGCCTCGAGCGCCAGCGCCAGCGCGATCTCGGCCGCGAACAGGATCGCCGCCGGAATCCAGAGCCCCGCCGAAAGCGCCCAGATCCAGGTGAAAAGCAGCGCCCACTTGTTGAAGCCTTCGCGCACGAATTCGGCGCCGAGATCCGGCGTGAACAGCGGATCGGCCGTGCGGCGGAGATGGACGGTGAAGACGCGCATCGTCAGAGGCTCTTGCCCAGCGTGCCCTTGGTGGAGGGCACTTCGCCGAGCTTCCTGGGATCGAGCTCGACGGCGATGCGGAGCGCGCGGGCGAGGCCCTTGTAGCAGCTCTCGACGATGTGATGATTGTTCTCGCCGTAGAGATTCTCGACATGGAGGGTGAGGCCCGCACTCTGCGCGAAGGCCTGGAACCACTCCTTGAAGAGCTCGGTATCCATCTCGCCGAGCTTCGGGCGCGAGAAGGCCACCTTCCAGATGAGATAGGGCCGGTTCGAGGCGTCGAGCGCCACGCGCGTCAGCGTCTCGTCCATCGGGATGAGCGCATCGCCATAGCGGCGGATGCCGGCGCGGTCGCCCAGCGCCATGGTCACCGCCTCGCCGATGACGATGCCGGTGTCTTCGGTGGTGTGGTGGTAGTCGATGTGGAGATCGCCGTCGGCCTCGAGGGCGATGTCGATCAGGCTGTGGCGCGCGAGCTGCTCCAGCATGTGATCGAGGAAGCCGATCCCGGTTTTGACCTGGTAGCGCCCGGTGCCGTCGAGGTTCACCGTCGCCGTGATGCGGGTCTCCTTGGTCTTGCGCTCGACCGTGGCCCGGCGCCCCGCCGCGGCGGGTTCGAGCGTTGACGGTATGGCCCGGGGCTTGGCGCCGGCGGACATCGACTTCTACTCCCTGATGGTCGGCGAGGTTCTAACAGGCGGCGGGCCCCGGCGCCACGCGGCGCAAACGACCGGAGCGCCGGCGGGGTTGAGGGGGCAGCTTTGAGGGATAATATTCCTGCCCGCCCGTAATTATGCTGAGGCCGCGGGCTCCCGTGCGGCATGGTGAACGCGGCGCCGTCACGGCTTGTTACGCGGCGGGACTCCTCCTAAGTATTGAACTACAATTCCCTCCAAGTCGTTGACTGGGTACGGCCCGTTTCCGGGCCGCCCCACGAGCAACGTTCAGGCGCTGGGCATAATGGACAGCGATCTTCTCATCACATTGATCTTTGCGGCGATCGCGGTGTTCGTGATCCTGAAGCTCCGGAGCGTGCTCGGCACGCGCACGGGCTTCGAGAAAAAGAACGACCCGTTCGCGGCCCCGGCCGAGCGCGGCGACAAAGTCGTGCCGCTGCCCGACCGCCGGCCCCCGCAGCAGGACGCGCCGGCGGCGGCCGAGGCCAAGACGCCGATGGACAACGGCGTGGCCGCCATCCGCCGCGCCGATCCGTCGTTCGATCCTGACCGCTTCGTGGCCGGCGCCAAGGCCGCGTTCGAGATGATCGTGACCGCCTTCGCCAAGGGCGAGGAGGAAGCACTGAAGCCGCTGCTGGCGCCGCCCGTGTTCGAAAGCTTCGCGGCCGATATCCGCCGCCGCCGCGCCGCCGGCGAGACGCGCGAAACCAAGGTGGTGAACATCCGCTCGGCCAGCATTCGCGAAGCCAAGCTCGAGGGCCGCGAGGCGCGCGTATCGGTCGATATCGTCACCGACCAGATCAACGTGACGCGCGATTCCGCCGGCGCCATCCTCGACGGCGATCCCAAGAATCCGGAGACGGTGTCGGATCTCTGGACCTTCTCGCGCGACACGCGCTCGCGCCAGCCCGACTGGTTCCTGGTCGAAACCGCGGTCGCCGAATAGGCGTGCGGCTTGCGGCCCCGGTGCTCGCCGCCGCGCTTGCCGCGGCCTTGGCCGGATGCAGCGGCGTGAGCGAGCGGCCGCCGGTCAGCTTCGAAGCCGCGTCGTTTTCCGATCTTGCCGGCTGGCGCGAGGGCGACCCTCGCCCCGGCTTGACCGCGTTCCGCCGCGGCTGTCCGCGTGCCGCTGCCATCCGTCCCCCTCTCGCCCTGCCGATCGATGCCGAAACGCTGAAGGCGCGCCTCGCGAAAGCCTGCGCCGAGGCCGAGAGCCTCGCCGCCGCCGACGCCGCTGCCGTGCGCGGCTTCTTCGAGCGCCGGTTCGCACCCTATCGCGTGCTGGGGCCGAACGGACCCGAAGGCCTCTTCACCGGCTATTACGAGCCCGAATTGCGCGCGAGCCGGCGCAAGCACGGCGGCTACACCGTGCCGATCCATGGCCTCCCGCCGGGCGCGAATGGCGGCGCCGTTCTCGCATCGCGCGCCGAGATCGAGACCGGGGCGGCGGGCCGCGATTGGCCGGTGCTGTTCTGGGCGGCCGATGCCGTGGACGTGTTCACGCTCCACATCCAAGGCTCGGGGCGCTTGAAGCTCGACGACGGCCGCTACGCGCGCGTCGCCTATGCCGGCAATAACGGCCACGGCTATGTCGCGATCGGGCGCCTGCTGCGCGAGCGCAACGTGCTGCCCGAAGGCGGCGCCGCCATGCCCGACATCCGCGCCTGGATGCGCGCCAACCCCGAAGCGGGCCAGGCGCTGATGCGTGAGAATCCGCGCTACATCTTTTTCCGCGCGGTGGCCGATGCCGGCGGCGTGGTGGGCCAGCTCGGCGCGGTGCTGACGCCGATGGCGAGCCTCGCGGTGGATACCGGTCTCATTCCCTTGGCCGTGCCGCTCTGGCTCGAGACCAACGGGCCCGCCGCCAAGGACCAGCCGCTCCACCTCCTCGTCGTGGCGCAAGACACCGGCTCGGCCATCAAGGGCGCCGTGCGCGGCGACATCTTCTGGGGCAGCGGCGAGGACGCCCTCGCCGCCGCCGGCCGCATGGCCGAGCGCGGCCGCTATTTCCTCCTCCTCCCCCGGTGAGCAAAGAAATTCACAGGGAGGCGGGGAGACGGGGAGAAGAAACTTTCTGCACGCGGAGCCGCGCCTCCCTGTTCATCTTCTTCTTTCATAACGCGGCAACGGCTTCGGCCTTGACCCGGGGCCGGGGGCGCGCATGCTGCCGGCCATGACGCCTCCCGCGAATCCGTCCGTCGGCCTGTTCGTCACGTGCCTCGTCGACCTGTTCCGGCCGAGCGTGGGCTTCGCGGCGGCGAAGCTGCTCGAGGCCGCGGGCTGCCGCGTGGCCGTGCCGCGCGCCCAGACCTGCTGCGGCCAGCCCGCATACAATTCCGGCGACAAGCTCGATGCCAAGCGCCTGGCGCGGCGCACCATCGCCGCCTTCCGCCGCTTCGACTACGTGGTGGCGCCCTCGGGCTCCTGCGCCGGCATGATCAAGGCGCATTATCCCGAAGCCTTCGCCGGCGACGCCAAATGGCTGCCGCGCGCCGAGGCGCTCGCCGCCAAGACCCACGAGCTGGTGTCGTTCCTCCACGACGTGATGGGCGTCAAGGCCGTGCCCGGCAAGTTCGAGGGCATCGCGGCCTATCACGATTCGTGCTCGAGCCTCCGCGAGATGGGCGTGCGCGCCCAGCCGCGCGCGCTTCTTGCGAAAGTGCCGGGGCTGGCGCTCCGCGAGCTGCCGGGAAGCGAAGTGTGCTGCGGCTTCGGCGGCACGTTCTGCGTCAAATATCCGGAGATCTCGAACCACATGGTGGCCGACAAGTGCCGCGAGATCGCCGAAAGCGGCGCCGACACGGTGCTGTCGGGCGACATGGGCTGCCTCATGAACATCGCCGGCAAGCTTTCGCGCGACGGGCGCGAGATTCGCGCCTATCACGTGGCCGAGGTACTGGCCGGCGTGGATGCGGCGCCGCTCGGCCGCCTCCGGGCCGAGGCCGAGGAAGCCACGGCATGAACGCTTTCTCGCCGCGCGACTTCAAGGCCAACGCCCTCCGCGCCCTCGCCGATCCCGACCTGCAGCGGGCCCTCGGCAACATGCGCCAGGGCTTCATCGAGCGCCGGCGCTCCGCCGCCGCGCGCCTGCCCGAATTCGACGCGCTGCGCGACAAGGCGCGCGACATCAAGCAGCACGTGATCGGCCATCTCGACCTCTATCTCGAGGCGTTCGAGAAGAGCGTGGTGGCAAACGGCGGCACCGTGCACTGGGCCAAGGACGGAACCCAGGCGCGCGACATCATCTTGAACATCTGCCGCCTGGTCGGCGCGGAAACCGTGACCAAGGGAAAATCGATGGTGGGCGAAGAGATCGCCATCAATCCCTTCCTCGAGGCCAACGGCATTCGCCCGGTCGAGACCGATCTCGGCGAATACATCATCCAGCTCCGCGACGAGCCGCCCTCGCACATCATCGCGCCCGCGATTCATGTCAACAAGGAGCAGATCGCCGACGCGTTCAGGAAGCACCACCGCGATCTCGCACCCGAGCGGCCGCTGACGGACCGGGGAGCCTTGCTGTCGGAAGCGCGCCGGGCGCTGCGCGAGCGCTTCCTCGCCGCCGATGTCGGCATCACCGGCGCCAACTTCCTGGTGGCCGAGACCGGCTCGACCATCATCGTCACCAACGAGGGCAATGGCGACCTCACGCAGACCCTGCCGCGCATCCACATCGTGATCGCCGGCATCGAGAAGGTGGTGCCGACGCTCGACGACGCGATGGCGCTCGTCCGCGTGCTGGCGCGCTCGGCGACCGGGCAGGACATGTCGGTCTACACGACGATTTCGACCGGCGGGAAGCGGGAAGGCGATCTTGACGGGCCCGAGCAATTCCACGTGGTGCTGCTCGACAACGGTCGCAGCGCGCTGATCGGCAGCGAATTCCAGGAAGTGCTGCGCTGCATTCGCTGCGGCGCGTGCCTCAACCATTGCCCGGTCTACGGCTCGGTCGGCGGCCACGCCTATGGCTCGGTATATCCCGGGCCGATCGGCAAAGTGCTGACCCCGGCGCTGGTCGGCCTCGGCGAGGCGCGGGACCTGCCCAATGCCTCGACCTTCTGCGGGCGCTGCGAGGAAGTGTGCCCGGTGCGCATTCCTCTGCCGAAGCTGATGCGGTACTGGCGCGAGCGGGAATACACGCAGAAGCTTTCGCCGCCGCGCACCCGTTGGGCGATCCGGCTCTGGGCGTTCGGCGCGCGGCTGCCGGCGCTCTATCATTTCGGCGCGCGGCTCGCGGCGTTCTGGCTCTATCGCCGCGGCAAGAAAGGCGGCGGGCGGATCGCGTCGCTGCGCCTGGGCGAAGGCTGGACGCGCTTCCGCGATTTTCCGGCGCCACAAGGCAAGACCTTCCAGAGCCAGTGGCGCGGCGCGCGCCGGCACCGCGCGGCGCCATGAGCTCGGCGCGCGACACCATCTTCGCGGCGCTCAAGGCCGGCTATCGCGGCCGCCACGAATCGGCCGCGACCGTGGGCACCGACGCGCATCTCGCCCGCCGCGCGCCGCATCTCGTTCCCGCCCGCGCCAAGCCCGAGAACCGCAAGGCCGCGCTCGCGCAATTCACGGCGATGGCCGAGGAAGCCTCGGCCACTGTGGCGCGCGTCCACACCATGATCGAGGTGCCGGGTGCGGTCGCCGATTTCCTCCGCGCCCACAATCTGCCGATGCGCGCAGTGATGGCACCCGATCCGTTTCTCGACGCCGCGCATTGGGAGCGGCGGCGGACGCTCGAGGTCAGGAAGGGCCGCGCGGAACCGTTCGACGAGGTCGGCATCAGCGTCGCCTGGCGCGGCGTGGTCGAGACCGGGACGATCGTGATGCTCTCGGGCGCCAATACCCCGACCACGCTGAACTTCCTGCCCGAGACCGAGATCGTGGTGCTGCCCGCCGACCGCGTGGTGGGCGCCTACGAAGAAGCGTTGGCGCCGTTGCGCGGCACCGCCGAGGAGGGCGCCAAGCACACGCTCCCACGCGTCGTGAACTTCATCACCGGACCGTCGCGCAGCGCCGACATCGAGCAGCATTTGCAGCTCGGCGCCCACGGGCCGCGGCGCCTGCACATCATCATCGTCGATGACCAAGCCACGCCCGCCTAAGCTCAAGCGCGATCCGCCCTGGATGCGCCTCGGACCCGCCGCCGACGATCCCCAGGACGGCGGCAATGGCGAGCGCCTCTGGCGGAAGATCGCCGAAGGCGTCACGCCGCTCGCGAAAACGAAGCACAAGCGGCACGCGAAGCCCTTTCCCTCTCTACCCTCCCCCCTCGAGGGGGAGGTGGCGCGCGTGCAGCGCGCGACGGAGGGGGCCCGCTCCACCGGCAACCCGCGCGCGCGTACCCCCTCCGCCGAGGCTGCGCCTCGGCACCTCCCCCTCAAGGGGGGAGGGAAGAAAGAAGGGCCGCCCGCGCTCGTGCCGGGCAATTTCGCCGGCCTCGACCGCAACAGCGGCGAGAAGCTGCGCAAAGGCAAGATGGCCGTCGATGCCAAACTCGATCTTCACGGCATGACGCAAGACGAAGCCCATCACGCAGTGACGCGCTTCGTCTCCGGCCAACAGGCGGCGGGCGCCCGCTGCGTCCTCATCGTCACCGGCAAGGGAAAATCCGCCGATCCCTTCGCGCCGAAATCCGCCCCCACCCGCTTCACCATGACCGCCGGCCGCGGCGTGCTGAAAGAAGCGCTCCCCCGCTGGCTCAACGAGCCGGGGATGCGGCCGCTGATCGTCGCCGCCTCGCCCGCCGGCCGCGCCCATGGCGGCGAGGGTGCGATGTATGTGCTGCTGAAGCGGAAGCGCGCGTGAAAGGGCGCCGTGCGCGCCACCTGACCGCACGCTGAACGTTCGTTTCAGGTCGCGTTCAAGGCGCCTGTGGCATGGTCGCCCTGTGATCGAGTTCACACAGGTGAACACGCCCCGAACCTCGCCTGGATTTCCGTGCGTTTTCGCCTGTATCCACGCGCTTCATAAGCCGGCGTGGGGCATTGGGTGCTTGGAAGGGGGTTTCGTCAAACCCCTTGTTAACGGAGAAGTTCCATGAAGATCCTGTCGTTGACGGCCGCCGCGGCGGCCGCGCTGTCGCTTGCCCTCGCGCTCGGCGCCACGGGCCACGCCGCCACCATGAAGACCAACCCCGGCCCGTCTTCGGCCACGCCCGTGACACCCGGCGCGATCAAATTTCTCGCCTGCGTGGTCTCCCAACCGGCTCCGAACAAGCCGGGCACGATCCAGATCGGGACCGTGAAGATCACCAACACGGCGGGCGTGGCGCTCGCCGCGGGGACGCGAATCCACCTGAACACGCAGCTCGCCAATGGCAGCTGGACGAGCACGTCCTTCATTCTCGGCAAGATGCTGCCGGCCGGCGGGACGGTCGATTACTACGCCTACGGCCAAGTCAAATCCTGCCGTGGCCAGGTGAACCTGCTCGCGCCGAAGGAGAAGGTGCCGGTCATTCCGGTGCCGCGCTAAACCTCGCGCTTGCGCCCGACCTTCGCCGTCCTTCCTCTTCCGAATCTCGAATGAGACCGGGCATCGCGTGGTGAGGCCGGTTCGTGCAAACGAATCGGCCTCATCGCGCGGCGTTTGCGCGGCGGCGCCGCCGCCGCTAGAGAATGAACCGGCTCAAATCCGCGTTCTTCGCGAGTTCGCCGACTTTGCCGGCGACGTAGGCGCGGTCGATGGCGAGGGTGCTGCCGGCCTTGTCGGTGGCGGCGAAGCTGATTTCTTCCAGCACCTTCTCGATCACGGTGTGGAGCCTGCGGGCGCCGATGTTCTCGACCGCCGCGTTGACATCGGCGGCGGTGTCGGCGATGGCGTCGATGCCGTCTTCGGCGAAATCGAGCGTCACCTGCTCGGTCGCGAGCAGCGCCTTGTATTGTTTGACGAGGCTGTTCTCGGGCTCGCGCAGGATGCGGCCGAAATCCTCGCGCGTCAGCGCCTTCAGCTCGACGCGGATCGGCAGGCGGCCTTGGAGCTCGGGCAGGAGATCCGAGGGCTTCGAGAAATGGAAGGCGCCCGAAGCGATGAAGAGAATGTGGTCGGATTTCACCGGCCCGTGCTTGGTGGCGACGGTGGTGCCCTCGATCAGCGGCAGGAGATCGCGCTGCACGCCCTCGCGGCTGACGTCGGCACCGCCGACGCGCTCGCTGCGCCCCGCGATCTTGTCGATCTCGTCGAGGAACACGATGCCGTTCTGCTCGGCGTTGCGGATCGCCTCGCCCACCACCTGCTCCTGGTCGAGGAGCTTGTCACTCTCCTCGGCGATGAGGAGATCGTAGCTTTCGCCGACCGTCATGCGCCGGCGCTTGGTGCGCTGGCCGAAAGCCTTGCCGAGCATGTCGTTCAGATTGAGCATGCCCATCGAGGCGCCGGGCATGCCGGGAATCTCGAAGGTGGGCATCGAGGCGCTGCCGCTGTCGCTGAGCTCGACCTCGATTTCCTTGCCGTTGAGCTCGTTGCCGCGGAGCTTGCGGCGGAAGGCTTCGCGCGTGTCGGGCCGCGCGTCCTTGCCGACCAGTGCATCGAGCACGCGCTCTTCGGCGGCGGCCTCGGCCCGGGCGCGCACGTTCTTGCGCAGGCGGTCCTTGGTCATGGAAATCGAGACCTCGAGGAGATCGCGCAGGATCGAATCGACGTCGCGGCCGACATAGCCGACCTCGGTGAACTTCGTCGCCTCCACTTTGAGGAACGGCGCGTCGGCGAGCTTGGCCAGGCGGCGCGCGATCTCGGTCTTCCCGCAGCCGGTCGGGCCGATCATGAGGATGTTCTTGGGCAGCACTTCCTCGCGCATCGTCTCGTCGAGCTGCTGGCGGCGCCAGCGGTTGCGGAGCGCGATGGCGACCGCGCGCTTGGCGTCGTTCTGCCCGACGATGAAGCGGTCGAGCTCCGAGACGATCTCGCGCGGGCTCATGGCCGATGCGGTCGGCGCGGCGATGGCGGGCTTGGGCATATTGGTCATGATCTGATGATTCCGGGTCGGCTTCGCGGTGGCAACGAAAGCGACACCACCAAGACACCAAGAAGAATTGAATTGGCCGGCCCTTGGCCGGCCAAAGTTTGACTTGGTGTCTTCGTGCCTTGGTGGTGTGACTTTGCTCTCCACCGTCTTGGTGAACGCGTTCGCCGCTAAAGAATTTCGACGGTGATCTGGTCGTTGGTGTAGATGCAGAGATCGGCGGCGATCTTGAGGGATTTCCGCGCGATCGCCTCGGCGTCGAGCTCGGTCTCGGTCAGCAGCGCGCGCGCCGCGGCCAGCGCGAAGGGGCCGCCCGAGCCGATGCCGATGAGATCGTCGGGCGGCTCGAGCACGTCGCCGGTGCCGGTGAGTACGAGCGAAACCTCCTTGTCGGCCACGGCCATCATCGCCTCGAGCCGGCGGAGATAGCGGTCGGTGCGCCAATCCTTGGCCAGCTCCACGCAGGCGCGGGTGAGCTGGCCGGGGTGCTTTTCCAATTTGCCTTCGAGCCGCTCGAACAGGGCGAAGGCGTCCGCGGTGGCGCCGGCGAAACCGGCGATGACGCCGCCCCCGCCCAGGCGCCGCACCTTCTTGGCATTGGGCTTCAAGACCGTGTTGCCGAAGGTGACCTGGCCGTCGGCGGCGACGACGACGCGGCCGTTGCGGCGCACCGAGAGGACCGTGGTGCCGTGGAAGACGGGGGTTTCGGGGGTGTGGGGCATGACGGGATTTATGTGGCCCTTTTGCCGCCGGGGTTCAATGCCCGAGGCGGGCACGCCATTGCCGCGGTTGCCCGCCTGGGCGGGACGTGGTAGCCAGCCGCCTTTCCAGCACCCAGCGACGGAGCGTTACCCATGGCCGAGACTCAGCCCGGCCCCACCAACGGCAGCGGCCAGCCGGCCGGCGATCCCAACCAGGCGCCGCTCATCGTCAAGGGCCAGTACATCAAGGATTTCTCGTTCGAGAATCCGAACGCGCCCGAGATTTTCAGCAGCCAGGGCGAGACCCAGCCCCAGGTCGACATCAACGTGAACGTCGAGGCGCGCCGCCTCGGCGGGGCCGACTACGAAGTGACGCTCTCCATCAAGGTGGAGGCCAAGTCCAAGGACAAGCCGGTGTTCCTCTGCGAGCTCGCCTATGCCGGCGTGTTCCAGCTGGGGACGATCATTCCCCAGGACCAGCACCAGGGCGTGCTGCTGATCGAATGCCCGCGTCTCCTCTTTCCCTTCGCGCGCGCCATCATTTCCGACGCCACGCGCGACGGCGGATTCCCGCCGCTGACGCTGCAGCCGATCGATTTCTTCGCGCTGTTCCAGCATCAGATGCAGCAGCAGGGCCAGGGCATCGTGGCGCCGCCGAAGGCTTAACGCAGGACGAGCGAAGGCTCGGCCTGCCGGCGCGGCGCCCCGGACTTGATCGCGGGTATTACCAGAGTTATACTCCGGGTATGAAGAAGGCGATCTCGATTCCCGACGCGCTCTTCGCGGAGGGCGAAAGGCTTGCCAAGCGGCTCAAGCTCAATCGAAGCGAGCTTTACGCGCGCGCGCTTGCCGAAATCCTCCGCCGCCACGACCCGGCCGAAATCACGAACCGCTTGAACGCGGCCTATGGCGGCGATGCGGCATCGGCAGGGCTCGACCCGGTCATCGCCGCTCACGTGCGGCGCAACTTGAAAAAAGTGGAGTGGTGATCTCGCGGGGCGAGATCTGGTGGGTCGATTTCGGCGAACCGATCGGTTCGGGCCCCGGATTTCTCCGGCCCGCGGTGGTGGTCTCGGGCGATCCCTTCAATCATTCCAACATCGGAACCGCCGTGGTGGTGCCGCTCACATCCAATCTGCGGCATTCGAACCTGCCGGGCGGCGTTCTCATTCAGAGCAAGGGCACGGGCCTGGCCAAGCCATCGGTCGCAAATGCGACCCAGGTTTTCACCGTGGATCGCGCACAGCTTGTCGAACAGTCCGGGGTCGTCTCCCGTGCAGAGTCCGATCGGATCGATCAAGCGCTCCGCCTGGTCCTCCAGTTATAGTCGCGCGCTTCACCGCCGCGCGGCGCGCTGCGGCAGGCTGGCCAGCGAGGCCAGCGTGCGCGCGGCCACGATCCAATCGGGAAAGCCGGTGGATTTGCAGCGCGACTCGGCTTCGTTGAGGCGCCGGAACGCCTCGATCAGCACCGCACCCTGCCAGAAACGCGCCATCGCCGGGAACATGCCGGCCTGCGGCCCGAACACGCGCGCTTGGCGCAGTGCCTCGTCGGGACGCCGTCCGCCGGCGACGGCGGCGTGGAAGGCGTGAAAGCGCTGGAACTGCCGGCTGACGATACGCAGGATCGCCACCGGCGATTCGCCCTCGGCCTCGAGCCGTACCAGGCAGCGGTCGGCCATCGCGCGGTCCCCGCCGCCGATGGCATTGCAGAGATCGTCGTAGGTGAGACCGGCGGTGTCGCCGACGCTGGCCGCGGCCTCGTCGCGCGTGACCGGCCGCTCCTTGCCGCGCCCGGGTTCGGCCGCGTAGAGCGCGAGCTTCTCGAGCTCGCGCCGGCTCAGCAGCCGGTCGCCGCCGAGATGATCGACGAGATAGGCCAGCGCGTCGTCGCTCGCGGCAAGGCCGTCCTTGGCGAGCGACTGCACGATCACGGTCTCGATCGCGGCCTCGTCGTCCGGGAAGCAGCGCGCGACGAGCGCGTGCTTGGCGCCCTCCGCCGCCTTCACCAGGGCATGATCCTTGCGGAGATCGCCGGCCTCGACGATCACCAGGGCGTCGCCCGCGGGCGCGGCGATGAAGTCGCGCAGGATCTGCGTTTGGCGCTGCGCCGTCTGCCCCTTGGGCACGTCGGTGACGCGCACCACCTTGCGCCCGCCGCCGAAGGCGATCGCCGCCGCCTCGTCGGCGAGGCGCGCCGGATCCTGCGCCAATTGCTCGCCGGTGAGCGTCACCACCCGGAAGGGATCGTGAAGATCGGGCACCACGCTCTTGGCGAGCGTGTCGGCGCGTTCGCGCGCCAGGCCGAGCTCGATGCCGTAGAACAGGGCGAAACGCTGGGCGGGCTCGGGCGTTTTCGCGGACGCGCCGGAACTGCGCGCGGAAGCCTCGCGGCTCTTTTCGGCTTTCAACGGCCGCGCGCCGGCTCGGCCGTCACGGCGGCGGCCGCCTGACCATGGCGCCGATTGAGGAACAGGGCGACCTGGGTCGCGATCTGGTCCGCCATGTATTCCATCGCCCGCCGGCGCGCTTCGTCTTGGGACGCGACCGAGGCGAAGCGGTTGGTCAGCAAGTTGTACGTGGACACGCTCTCGGTGCGGTCGACATAGACGACGGTATCCGAATTGGCGTCGCGGAGGCTGAAGCGGGCGCCGATGACGAGGTCCGAGCGTGTCGCCGTGCCGTCGGCGCGGCTGTCGGTCACGCGCGCGACCTCGGTGGTGGTGACCGACAGCACGTAGCGCGCCTGGCCCGGCTCGCCCTGCGGATTCATCCGGTCGAGCAGGTAGTTGCGCAAAATCTGGCCGCGCCGGTCGGCGATGCCCGCGATCTTCACCTCGGCGAGATGCTTGCGCACGTCGGCGCCGCCCACGGCGCCGCGATCGCCATAGAGCGGGCGGTAACCGCAACCCGCGAGGGCGATGGCGGCGGCGGCGATCAGCGAAAGTATGCGCACACCCGGCAAGGTTCCGGCTCCCGAAATGCAGCCCCAATCATAGTCCGAAGCGCCGCCCAAAGGCGAGAGGCTGAAAGCGATTCGAACGGCGGAGGGTTGTGGCACGCGGAGCCGCAAAAAAACGTTGCGCGCGCCAACCCGATTTTCTCCTCCGCGTTCTCCGCGGCCCTGCGTGCCGTCTTGAAGCAGGCGGCTAGACGACCACGTTCACGATCTTGTCGGGCACCACGACCACGCGCTTGGGCGCGAGTCCGTTCATGGCGGCAGCGACGGTGGGGAGCGCCAGCGCCGCCTTTTCGGCCTCGCCCTTGGCGGTGCCGCGCGCCAGCTCGATGGTGCCGCGGAGCTTGCCGTTGACCTGCACCGCGACTTTCACCGTGTCTTCGACCGTCAGCGCCGCATCGGCCAGGGGCCAGGCGGTGCGGGCCAGGATCTCCGTGTGGCCGAGCAGCGACCACATTTCCTCGGCCAGATGCGGAATCATCGTGCCGACCAGCCGCACCACGACTTCGAGACCTTCGCGATAGGCCCAGGCCGCACCGGGCTCGGCGGCGGCATCCTTGAGCGCATCCAGCGCGTTGGTGAGCTCGCGCACGCGCGCCACGGCCTTGTTGAAATGAAAGCGCTCGATGTCCTCGGTGACGCCGAGGATGGTCTTGTGCGTGGCCTTGCGCGCCGCGAGCGCCGCGGGCCCGAATTCGTTGGGCATGGCGGCGCCTAGCGGCGGCAGCGCCAGCGGCGGCTCGACGGCCATGCGATAGAGCCGGTTCAGATAACGCCAGGCGCCTTCGACGCCGGCATCGGTCCATTCGAGATCGCGGTCGGGCGGCGAATCCGAGAGCATGAAGAGGCGCGCCGTATCGGCCCCGTAATTGCCGATGATGTTCTCGGGATCGACGACGTTCTTCTTCGACTTGCTCATCTTCTCGATGCGGCCGATATCCACCGCGGCGCCGTCGGCGAGGCGCTGCGCCTTGCCGTCGGCAGTCTTGTGGATCTCGGCCGGCGTGACCCACGCGCCGTCGGCCGTGCGATAGGTTTCGTGCACCACCATGCCCTGGGTCTGCAGCGCCGCGAACGGCTCGGCGAGGCCGAGGTAGCCGCAATCGCGCAGCGCCCGCGTGAAGAAGCGCGAATAGAGGAGATGCAGGATCGCGTGCTCGATGCCGCCGATGTATTGATCGACTGGCAGCCAGTATTCGGCCGCCTTGCGGTCGAACGCCGTGTCGTCCCGGTCCGGCGAGGCGAAGCGCGCGAAGTACCACGAGGATTCGAAGAACGTGTCGAAGGTGTCGGTGTCGCGCCGCGCCTTCTTTCCGCATTTCGGGCAATCGACGTGCTTCCACGTCGGATGGTGATCGAGCGGATTGCCGGGCTTGTCGAAGGTCACGTCGTCCGGCAGACGCACCGGCAGGTCCTTCTCCGGCACCGGCACGATGCCGCACGCCTCGCAGTGGATCACCGGCACGGGGCAGCCCCAATAGCGCTGGCGCGAGACGCCCCAATCGCGCAGGCGATACTGGATCGAGCCCTTGCCGCGGCCTTCCTTTTCCAGCCGCGCGATCGCCGCGCGCTTGGCTTGGTCGACCGTGAGGCCATCCAGGAAATCGGAATTGATCGCGACACCGTCGTCGACGAAGGCTTCCGCGCCGATCACGACCGCGTCGGGCGAAGCGCCTTCGGGCGCCACCACGGGGATGACCGGCAGGTCGTACTTCCGCGCGAATTCGAGATCGCGCTGGTCGTGCGCGGGACAGCCGAAAATGGCGCCCGTGCCGTAATCCATCAGCACGAAATTGGCGACCCAGACCGGGTGCGCCTTGCCGGGCGCGAACGGGTGCGCCACGCGCAAGCCCGTGTCGTAGCCGATCTTCTCCGCCGTCTCGAGCACGGCCTCGCTGGTGCCGATGCGGTTACACTCGGCGACGAAGGCGGCGAGTGTGGGATCGCGCTTGGCCAGCTCGTCCGCCAGCGGATGATTGGGCGAGAGCGCCAGGAACGACATGCCGAAGATCGTGTCGGGCCGCGTGGTGAAGACCTCGATCTGGCGCCCTTTCTGGCCGGCCACGTCGAATTTTATGTAGGCGCCTTCGCTCTTGCCGATCCAATTCTGCTGCATCAGGCGCACGCGCTCGGGCCAGGCCGCGAGCGAATCGATCGCCTTCAGGAGATCGTCGGCGTAGTCGGTGATGCGCAGGAACCATTGCGGCAGCTTGCGCTTTTCCACCTCGGCGCCCGAGCGCCAGCCGCGGCCGTCGATCACCTGCTCGTTGGCGAGCACGGTCTGATCGACCGGATCCCAGTTCACCCATCCCTCTTTCCGATAGGCCAGCCCCTTGGCCAGGAAATCGAGGAACATCTTCTGCTCGTGCTTGTAGTATTCCGGCGCGCAGGTGGCGAGCTCGCGCTTCCAGTCGTAGGACAGCCCCATGGTCTGGAGCTGTCCCTTCATCGTCGCGATATTCTCGTAGGTCCACTTGGCCGGATGGATGCCGGCTTGGATGGCGGCGTTCTCGGCCGGCATGCCGAAAGCATCCCAGCCCATCGGATGCAGCACGTTGAAGCCGCGCGCCATCTTGTAGCGCGCGACGAGATCGCCGAGCGTGTAGTTGCGGACGTGCCCCATATGGATGCGCCCCGACGGGTAGGGAAACATCTCGAGGACGTAGTATTTCGGCCGCTTGGGGTCTTCCACCACGCGGAAGGCCTGGGTTTCCTCCCAGACGCGCTGCCACTTGGCTTCGGTCTCGCGGAAATTGTAGCGGACGGCCATCGCTGTCTTGGTCTCGGCACGGCGCATGTTGTTGCGGAAATACAAGGAACAGGAAACCGGCTCCCCGGCTCCCGTTTCCTTATCGCTTACGCGGCGGCGGGCTCAGCGGCCGGCACTCTGCGCGAGATCGCGGGCGCGCTGGAGAATGACGTTTTCGAGGTTTTGCGCGGTGCCGGCATCGACCGCGGCATTGACCCAGTCGCCGCGCCCGCCGCGCTTCTCTTGGCGGAACACCGTGACCCGCACCGTATCCCCGCGGAGATCGGGCCCACCCACCAGGATGTTGACGCGCAGCCGCTCGTTGGGGCTGCGCTGGGCCACGTACCAATCGGTGGCGATGGCGCCGCCGTAGGGATCGGACGAGGCCAGGGGCATGAACGAGATCGCATCGAGCGACGCGCGCCAGGCGAAGCGGTTGACCTGCACCGTGGCGGTGCGGGCGCCGGTCGGGCTGTTCTGCGCGAAATCGCTGCGCTGGCCCGCCGGGCGGAAGGATTCGTCGGCCTTCGGGCCGCCGGGATTGTCGACCGTGCCCGTGTAGGCGCGCGTGCTGCCGCTGCTGCCGCAGCCCGCCAGCGCCAGCGCGCCCATCAACAACGCAGCCGTGACCGGCGCAAAGAAATTCTTGCTCCTCCGCATTGCGGAACCTCCGTGAGCCCGTGAAACAGTTGAAGGATTGTTCTTGTTGCGGCCCGGGCGTCTCTATAGCACAGAAAGCCCGCCGCGAAAGATGGCCGAGGCCACTGGTTTTATGGACAAATTCAAGGATGGGACCGCGCTGAATTGCCGCTTCTGGGCGCGCGGGCGATGAGTGCCGCAGACGGTGTTGCCGGCGGCGTTTCCGAGCGCTTGGCCGCGGTCGGCGCGCGCATCGCGGCCGCGGCGCGCGGCGCGGGCCGCACGCCCGAAAGCGTGGCGCTGGTCGCGGTCAGCAAGACCATGCCTGAAAGTGCCGTCGCCGAGGCGCTGGCGGCGGGCCATCGCTTGTTCGGCGAAAATCGCGTTCAAGAGGCCAAGACCAAGTTCCCAGCGCTGCGCGCGCGTTACCCCGATTTGCGGCTTCACCTCATCGGCCATCTCCAGACCAACAAGGCCGAAGAGGCGGTGGCGCTGTTCGATCTCGTCGAGACCGTGGACCGCGAAAAACTCGCCGACGCGCTGGCCAGGGCCATGGCCAAGCTCGGCCGGCGAATTCCGGTCTATGTCCAGGTCAACACCGGCGAGGAACCGCAAAAAGGCGGGGTGGCGCCGCTTGCGGCCGAGGCGCTGGTGGCGACGTGCCGCGCGCTCGGGCTGGAGGTGCGCGGCCTGATGTGCATTCCGCCGGCCGACGACGACCCGGCGCCGCATTTCGCCCTGCTCGCCGACATGGCGCGGCGCCTCGGGCTCGCCGAGCTCAGCATGGGCATGAGCGCTGATTTCGAGCCCGCCATCCGGCTCGGCGCCACCCATGTTCGGGTCGGCACGGCGATTTTTGGGGTCCGCCCGGCCTTGGGCGCGTGAAATCGTGGCCAATTCGTCGCGGGAATGAAACCGCGGGCCCAGCGCCGTCGTCGGAATGGGGCTTGCCGTGGCGTCGGCCTGCGCGCCGCGTGGCAGCACTTCGGGCGCGCTTCGACCTTACCCCCCGCCGGCGGCATGATTTCGCCGCATCGAATCGAGATACGGGCGGCCTTCGATATCCTAGGGAAAAGGTGCTAAGACAGCGGTGCGAAAATGGGAACGGATGGTGCACTGACGATGCCGAATGCCCAGGCCAAGACCGCCAAGCGCGTCCTCATGGTCGAGGACGACGCCGAATTACGCGGCGCGCTCTTGGAACAATTGAAGCTGCACGAGGAATTCGAGCCTGTGGCCGCCGAGAGCGCGGGCCAGGGCCTCGCCAAGGTGCGCGAAGACCGCTTCGACATCATCCTGCTGGACGTGAACCTGCCGGACATGGACGGGCGGGAGCTGTGCCGCGTCATGCGCCGCCAAGGCGTCAAAGCGCCGATCATCATGCTGACCGCCGCCGACAGCGATTCCGACACCATCCTCGGCCTCGAGGCTGGCGCCAACGACTACGTCACCAAGCCGTTCAAGCTCAACGTGCTGCTGGCGCGGCTGCGCGCCCATCTCCGCCAGCACGAGAGCAGCGAGGACGCGGTCTTCCAGATCGGCCCCTACACGTTCAAGCCGAGCGGCAAGTTGCTGGTCGTCAACGCCACCGGCAAGAAGGTGCGGCTCACCGAAAAGGAGGCCGCGATCCTCAAATACCTCTATCGGGCGGAAGGGCAGATCGTCGCACGCGACAAGCTCTTGTCCGAGGTGTGGGGGTACAACGCCAATGTCACCACCCATACCTTGGAAACCCACGTCTATCGCCTGCGTCAGAAGATCGAGTCCAACCCGGCCAAATCTGTGATCCTCGTCACAGAGGGCGGAGGTTACAAACTCGTACCCTGATGATATTCGGGGGGATTCGGGGAAAGCAGCGGGGCTTGCCGTGTCCGCAATACTCGAGCGGCATCATTTTGGACATCAACTCGCGGCCGGCGAGGTCGCGGTGCATTTTCACGGCGTGCGCGGCACCATCGCGTGCCCGGGCGGCGAATACGTGCGCTATGGCGGCAACACGTCGTGCATCGAGCTGCGCTTCGGGCCGCACCTCGTGATCCTCGATGCCGGGACGGGACTTCGCCCCCTCGGCGTGGAGCTGATGCAGAACGGCAAGATCGATTGCGACCTGCTGCTCTCGCACACCCATCTCGACCACATCGCCGGATTGCCGTTCTTCCTGCCGCTGTTCACGAAGGGCAACACGGTCAATCTCTGGGCCGGCCATCTCGCGGGCCAGCAAGAGGGCCTGAAGCAGGTGATCAAGCGCGTGATGTCGGCGCCGCTGTTTCCGGTGCCGCTCGAGGCGCTGGGCGCCAAGATCGAGTTCCGCGATTTCGAGGCCGGCACCTCGATCGCGCTAAAGCCGGGCCTGACGGTTCGCACCACGACGCTCAACCATCCCAACGGCGCCACCGGCTACCGCCTCGAATATGGCGGGCATTCGGTCTGCTACATCACCGACACCGAGCACGTTGGCGACCGGCTCGATCCGCACATCCTCGATCTGATCGAGGGCACCGACATCTTCATCTACGATTCGACTTACACCGACGAACAATACCCGCGCTATCGCGGCTGGGGCCACTCGACCTGGCAGGAAGGCGTGCGCCTCGCCAATGCCGCCAAGGTGAAGCTCTTCGTGGTGTTCCACCACGCGCCCGAGCACATCGACGACATCATGGACGAGATCGCCGCCGCCGTCCGCCACGCCCGCCCCGCCTCGTGCGTGGCGCAGGAAGGGATGATCCTCAGGCCGTAGCCTTCGCTACACCTACCGATTGAAATAGACATCGAACATTGTCCGCCTTACCGTTCCCGTCGACCGCTGTTATTTGCCGATCGCCATGTTGATTTTCGGATCAACATTGTCCATATTGGGTTTGCGCAATGCGAGAGAAAGAGATTGTCGAATTCTCGCCGACCGCTGAACGCGAGTTTGTGGCGCTCGCAGACAATACGGCCTACGAGGTTTTGTTCGAGGCAGAAAAGCTTGCGCGGACGCCGTTGATCGAAACGGAGCGCGTTGCCGTCCTCAATGACCGGTATGACATTTACGTCTTGGATCCTGGCGCCGCCGCACCCGTCCTGATCGTCGTCAGGGATCCCTTGGAGCGGAAATCGTTGATCGCGAGGATCACTGCAGAGCGCATTGCGCCGCGTCAAGCGGCGGAACTTGCCGCGGCGGCCGCGGGATTGCCGGTCGATGATGTGTTTCTGCTGCCGATATAGGCGAGCCGACTTCAGATATGGAGATCGAACGTGACCAGCAAATTGATCGGTAAGCCACTTGCAGTGATTGAAGAGGAGCTGTTTCGGCGTCGGCCAGCGGCAAAGGCCGCGTTTTGGGACCCTTCGCTCCAGAAGCGGCAGGTCGCCCTGGCGCTTGTACGGCTGCGACGTGGAAGGGGCCTTAAACAGAGCGATGTCGCAATGCGCGCCGGCTGGGACAAGGCCTACGTATCTCGGCTGGAGGCAGCCCTCACCGGCCTACCCGATCTTGCGACACTAAGCCGATATGCCGAAGCGTGCGGAATGACTGTCGAACTCGTTTTCGGCGACATGTCGACCAAACGCAAACGCGTGATCGAAACTATTGCGCTTAGGCAGTGGAATACCGGTGCAGACGTCGTCCGAGCCCTGCGGGCGAAAAAACTTCCCCCGAACCCGCAAAAAGCGCTCAAATCCGGCTGAATTCGTTCCAATTGCCGACCGTTCCATGCAAACGCTGGCAAATTTGTTCGGGGTTATTGGCGTGTTGTTGCTCCTCGTGCCTATCTTGTACGTCGAGCGTTACGCGCGGTTGTTGCATCGATTGTCAAAACTAAAAATCGAAATCTCAAGCCCTGCCGTTCGGAAGCGGGTCGCGGAAATCGAGCACAATCTGGCAGAGCACAAGGTGAAATGGCACCCGTTCCGATCCGTGTGTCTCATTGCCGGCACCCTCTTGTGCGGCCTTTCGTATCTCCTGCCCCTGCTGCAATTGTTGGGAGCCGTTTGACTTCCACGGAGCGGCCGCCGGCCGCTACCGATCAGCTCGCAGCGCCGCGCGGAAATATTCCGCCAGCTGCCTGAACTCCGCCTTGCGCGGCGACGACGGCCGCCACGCGAAGCCGATCGTGCGCTTGGCAGCGGGGTCGGTGAGCGGCGTTACGACGATGCCGGTGCCCTTGGCGAGACCGGCATCGACCGCCATCCGCGGAAACAACGTGACGCCCATGCCGCCCGCCACCATTTGCGCGAGCGTGTGGAGGCTCGTCGCCTGAAGCCGCTCCCGTTCTCCCGCGGGCGCCGCTTCGGCGAGGTGGCACGCGGCCAGCGCGTGATCGCGGAGACAATGGCCTTCCTCGAGCAGCAGCAAGGGCCAGCGCTTCAGATCCTTGGGTGTCACGCGAAGATGGCCGGCGAGCGGATGACCGGCGGGTGCCGCGAGCAGAAACGGATCGTCGCCCAACGTCAGCGTTTCGAGATCGCCCGCGCGATAGGGCAGTGCGATCAGGGCCAGATCGAGCTCGCCGCCGTGGAGCCGGTCGAGCAGGCGCGACGTGAGATCCTCCACCAGATGGAGCTTCAGCGCGGGATGGGCCTTCCGGACCTTGGCCAGCACCTTGGGCAGCAGGAACGGCGCCACGGTGGGGATCACGCCGAGCGCCAGCGGCCCCGACAGCGGCTCGGACGCGGCGCGCGCCATGTCCACCAGCTCGCCGGCGGCACTCAGCAGGCGGCGCGCGCGTTCGGCGATCTCGTGGCCGAGCGGGGTCAGCATCACGCGCCGCTTGGTGCGCTCGGCGAGGGTGACGCCGAGCTGCGATTCAAGCTCCTTCACGCCGGCGCTCAAGGTGGATTGGGTGACCGCGCAAATCTCGGCGGCCCGGCCGAAATGGCGGGTTTCGGCCAGCACCACGAGGTAGCGGAGGTTCCGCAGCGAGGGCAGTATCTTCATCGATTTTCTCGATTAGAAAAACGATAATTAGTCATTGGACCGATCAGCGTCAAGCGCCTATCTCCTCTCGCAGGTGGGAGACACGAGCCCATTTTTGTGAACAGGAGAGACTGCATGTTGACCGTTGGCGATCGTTTTCCGGCCTTCCGCCTCAAAGCCGTGTCCTCGAAAGAGCCCAAGTTCGAGGAAGTCACCGACCAGAGCTTCGGCGGGACGTGGAAGATCTACTTCTTCTGGCCCAAGGACTTCACCTTCGTGTGCCCGACCGAGATCGTCGGCTTCGGCGCCCTCGACGGCGATTTCAAGGACCGCGACGCCCAGCTCATCGGCGCGAGCACGGATTCGGAATTCGTGCATGCGGCGTGGCGGCAGAGCCGCGAGGATCTCGGCAAGCTCGGCTTTCCGTGGCTCGCCGACATCAAGAAGGAGCTCGCCGGAGCCCTCGGCGTCCTCGACAAAGAAGAAGGGGTGGCCAAGCGGGCGACCTTCGTCGTCGACCCGCAAGGCATCATCCGCTTCGTGGACGTGACCGATATGAGCGTCGGCCGCAATCCGCAAGAGGTGTTGCGCGTGCTCGACGCGCTCCAGACCGACGAGCTCTGCCCCTGCAATTGGAAGCAGGGCGAAGAGACCATCAAGCTCGCGGCGTAGCCCGTCGGCGCCAAGTCGGCGGAGCGACCCCCATCCAACCTTCCCCCGCCCAAGAGCGGGGGAAGGCTTTCGTCTCCTCTCCCGCGCGGCGGGGGAGGTCGGGAGGGGGTCGCTACGCAAACGACGCGGTCGAAGCGAATTGAAGCCGCACGAGCCGCAATCCTCTCAAATGACAGGCACTCCCATGTCCATCGAAGCCCTCAAGAACGCCCTCCCCGACTACGCCAAGGACCTGAAGCTCAATCTCGGCTCGGTCGCCGCCGATGCGGCGCTCACCGACCAGCAGCGCTGGGGCGCCCTCGTGGCCACGGCGATCGCGTCGCGCAATGGCGACGTCGTCCGCGCGGTCGAGGCCGAGGCGCAAGCCAAGCTCGCGCCCGAGGCGCTGACGGCGGCCAAGACCGCGGCCGCGATCATGGCGATGAACAACATCTACTACCGCTTCGTGCACCTCGCCGGCAGCGAGGACTACCGCACCATGCCGGCGCGCCTGCGCATGAACGCGCTCGCCAAGCCGGGCGTCGAGAAGGCCGATTTCGAGCTCTGGTCGCTGGCCGTCTCGGCGGTCAATGGCTGCGGGATGTGCATCGAGTCGCACGAAAAGGTGCTGCGCGAGCACGGCGTTGCGCGCGAGGCCGTCCAGGCCGCCGTGCGTATCGCCGCCGTCGTCCACGCCGTCGCGGTCACGCTCGAGGCCGAGGCGGCGGGGGTTGCGGCGCTGGCCGCCGCCGCTTAAACCGAAAGAGGATCGCTCAAATGGAGGCCCCCGTGACCGCGAAAGTGAACATCGGCATCAACGAGCCAAGCCGCAAGCAGATCGCCGAGGCGCTGGCCAAGCTGCTCGCCGATACGTACGTGCTCTATGGCAAGACCCACTCGTTCCACTGGAACGTCACGGGACCGAATTTCCCGCAGCTCCACGAGCTGTTCGCCACGCAATACAACGAGCTCTGGACCTCGCTCGACGAAATGGCCGAGCGCATCCGGGCGCTGGGCGCGCTGGCGCCGACCAGCGGCAAGGCCATGGCGTCGATGGCCACGATCAAGGAGGCCGAGGGTGCGCCCGCGGCCCAGGAGATGGTGAAGGAGCTGATGCTCGGCCACGAGGCCGCGATCAAGACCGCGCGCCCGATCATCGAGCTGGCCCAGGGCGGCGGCGACGAAGGCACCGCTGATCTCGTCATCGGCCGCATCCAGGCCCACGAGAAGGCCGCGTGGATGCTGCGGGCGACGCTGGGCTAGGCCACCGAACCCGGATCGCAATTGGCGCCGCAGACCAGGACGCCGACGCGCTCGCCCGGCGCTGGGCGGTAGGCGCCCGCGAGCAATGCGGCCAGCGCCGCGGCGCCGCCCGGCTCGGCGACGACGCGCACCGCGCGCCAGAGCGCCTTCTGCGCGGCGACGATCGCCGCATCGTCCACCAGCACCACGCGCTCGACGAACTGGCGCGCCAGCGGAAACATGAGGTCGCCGACCCTGCGCGCGCCGAGCGAATCAGCGGCGACGCCGCTCACCTCGACATCGACCGGCTGGCCGGCTTCGAGGGCGGCGTGCAGCGCGCGGCTGGTGGCCGGCTCGACGCCGACGAGCTTCGTTCCGCCGCGATACCAGGCCGCCATGCCACCGATGAGGCCGCCGCCGCCGACCGCGACGAGGACCGTATCGAGGCCCGGCGTCTGCTCCGCGAATTCTTTCGCCACCGTCGCCTGCCCGGCCAGGATTTCCGGCTGGTCGTAGGCGTGGAGCACGAGCGCGCTTGTTTCGGCCGCGCGCTTCTGGCTCGCCGCCAGCGCGTCGCCATAGACCTTGCCGGTGACGGTGACGTGGGCGCCGAGTTCCTCGAGCCGCGCCACCTTGGCCGGGCTGATCACTTCGGGAACGAAGATTTCGGCGCGATGGCCGAGCGTTTTCGCCGCATGGGCGACGGCGATGCCGTGATTGCCGCCCGAGGCCGCGATCACGCCCGAGGCGGGCACCGCCGCCGTCAGCATGCGGTTGAACGCCCCGCGCGGCTTGAACGAGGCCGTGACCTGGAGGCATTCGAGCTTGAGCGTCAGCGGATGGGCGAGATCGGGAAAGGTGCCGCCCGCGAGATCGATCACCGGGGTGCGGCGAACGTGACCCGCGATGCGCCGCGCAGCGGCCTCGATTTCGGAGCGTGCGGTCATCGCGGCGAGATCGAGTCTGCGGCCATCCTTCGAGGCGCGCCAAAGGGCGCGCACCTCAGGATGAGGCTCTGGAATAGGGCGATGTCCTGGAGTCGATTTCTAAGCAGCAAAAGTGGCCTCATCCTGAGGCGGCCGCATCTTGCGGCCCTCGAAGGATGGGGCAACCGGGCGCCAGCGTGGCGCGCAAGACTTCGAGCCAATCGGCCGTGGTCGCGAACCGCGGCAACGCCGCCTCAGGTATTCATCGACTGGAAGAATTCCTGGTTGCTCTTGGTTTCCTTGATCTTGCCCATCAGGAATTCCATCGCGTCGGTGACGCCCATCGGCATCAGGATACGGCGCAGCACCCACATCTTCTGCAATGTCGCTTGATCCACCAGCAGCTCTTCCTTGCGGGTGCCGGATTTGGTGATGTCGATCGAGGGCCACGTGCGCTTGTCGGAGAGCTTGCGGTCGAGAATGATTTCCGAGTTGCCGGTGCCCTTGAACTCTTCAAAGATCACCTCGTCCATGCGGCTGCCCGTGTCGATGAGCGCGGTCGCGATGATGGTGAGCGAGCCGCCCTGCTCGATGTTGCGGGCGGCGCCGAAGAAGCGCTTGGGGCGCTGGAGCGCGTTGGCGTCCACGCCGCCGGTCAAGACCTTGCCGGACGACGGCACCACGGTGTTGTAGGCGCGCGCGAGACGCGTGATCGAATCGAGCAGGATCACCACGTCGCGCTTGTGTTCGACGAGGCGCTTGGCCTTCTCGATCACCATCTCGGCGACCTGGACGTGGCGCGAGGCCGGCTCGTCGAAGGTGGAGGAGATCACCTCGCCGCGCACCGTCCGCTCCATGTCGGTGACTTCCTCGGGGCGCTCGTCGATGAGCAGCACGATGAGGTAGGCGTCCTTGTGGTTGCGGGCGATCGAATGGGCGATGTTCTGCAGCATCACCGTCTTGCCGGTGCGCGGCGGCGCCACGATGAGCGCGCGCTGGCCCATGCCTTGGGGCGTGATGATGTCGATGACGCGGCCGGTCTTGTCCTTATAGGTCGGCTCGTCGATCTCCATCTTGAACTTGCGGTCCGGATAGAGCGGCGTGAGGTTGTCGAAATTGATGCGGTGGCGCACCGCCTCGGGGTCGCCGAAGTTGATGGTGTTGACCTTGAGCAGGGCGAAATAGCGCTCGCCGTCCTTGGGGCCGCGGATCTGGCCGGAGACGGTGTCGCCGGTGCGCAGGCCGAAGCGCTTCACCTGGTTGGGCGAGACGTAGATGTCGTCGGGCCCGGGCAGGTAGTTGGAATCGGGCGAGCGCAGGAAGCCGAAGCCGTCGGGCAGCACTTCCACCACGCCCTCGCCGTCGATGATCACGTCCTTCAGCGCGAGCTGCTTCAGGATGGCGAACATCATGTCCTGCTTGCGCAGGGTGGAGGCGTTTTCGATCTGGAGCTCCTCGGCGAAAGCGAGGAGATCGGCGGGCGATTTGGCCTTGAGCTCGGCGAGCTTCATCGGCGGCTTTTCGCCGGGCGGACGGTCGGCGGCGGCGGCGGCGGCCGCATCGGCGGCGGCTTTCTCGGCCGCGGCCTTATCGGCGGCCGCCTTTTCGGCGGCTTCCCTTTCGGCGGCTTTCAGGGCCGCGGCTTCTTTTTCCTTGGCGAAGGCCTCTTTGGCGATCGCGCGTTCGGCCGCCTTCTCGGCGGCTTTTTCGGCGGCCTTCTCGGCCTTGTCGGAGTTCTTGGATTTATCGAGGTTCATGGGTGTGGAATGTGAGTCTGAGGGTGAAACGAACGGCGTCGGAAATGCGCGGCCCTTGTGTGGATGCGAAACCGCATCGAAGGGCGGCGCCGTGGCGCGCGGGGTTGGTGCTTGTCAGCCGCGGCAGGCACGGACGCTCCGTGCAGTGCCTAACTTGCCGATAGACGGCGAGGCTGAGGGGAGGAAGGCGCTCCGGCGCGGGCGGATGAAACCCGCACCTCCGAGAGCGAAGCCCTCTTAGCAGAAATGGTATGCGAACGCAAAGCCCACAAGGGGCTGGCAAAAATTTACATAAACCGGCGGTAAACCGCGTTCAGCCGCCGGCGGCGGCCTGGGGCGCGGGAGCGGGCGCGCGGAGCGCCGCCAGCGCACCGGCGAGTGCCTCGAAAAACGCCGCATTGTCGTCCGTGAGGCCGATGGTGACGCGGATATGGCGTTCGAAGCCCGGCGCCTTGATGGTGGAGATCGCCACGCCGCGCTCGCGGATGGCGGCCTGGAGGGCGGCGCCCTCGGCCGGCACGGCGATCAAGAGAAAGTTACCGGCGCTCGGCAGGCAGTGGAGGCCGATGCCGGCCAGGCGCTGGCGGAGCCGCTCGCGCTCGCCGATGCAGTCGTTGACCCGCGCCCACATGTAGTCCTGGTCCTCGAAGGCCGCGAGCGCCGCCGCTTGCGCGAGGATGTTGAGGTTGAAGGTGTTGCGCACCCGGTGAAACGCCTCGGCCACCGCCGGCGAGCTGGTGAAGGCATAGCCCACGCGCAAGCCGGCCATCCCGTAGGCCTTGGAAAAGGTGCGCATCACGAACCACGGCCGCGCCTCCCCCTTGAGCTCCTCGAGCGCGTCGATGCCGCCGCCGGCGCGCGCGAACTCGAAATAGGCTTCGTCCACCGCGAGAACGGCGGTGCGCGGCAATGCCCGCGCGACCCGCCTCAGTTCGGGGGCGCTCACGGTGCCGCCGGTCGGGTTGTTGGGCGAGGTCAGCCAGAAGAGCCGCGTGTCGGCATCCACCGCCGCCAGCAGCGCGTCGATATCGTGCGATCCGTCGGCCTTCACCGGCACGGCCTTGGTGGTGCCGCCGGCGATGCGGCCATTGGAACCGAGGCGCGGGAAGGTCGGCGTCGAGACCACGACATTGCGCCCGGGCTCGACGAAGGCGGTGGAGGCGAAACTGATCAGCTCGGCGCTGCCATTGCCGCAAACGATGCGATCCGTGGGAATGCCCAAACGCCGGGCGATGGCCGCCGCGAGCTTGCTCCAATGCGAATCGCCGTAGCGGTTGACCTCGCCAGCCGCGCCGGCGATGGCCTCGGCGACGCGCGGCGACGGCGGCCAGGCGCCCTCGTTGAACTGCATGAACCGCATGCCCGGCGGCGGCGCCTTGAAATGCGGCGGCGTCTGCAGGGTCTTCAAGACGGGGCGGACAGGAAGGTCGTCGAGGGTTTCGGTCATCGATCTTGCTTTCGCCGCGCTTCGCAATTCGAACATGCCGCGCGGCGCTGAGATTGGCACATCATTGTAAACTTTGTTCGAAGCGAAATTATATGGCTCAAAACGGCTTCACGATCACCATGATCACGATCACGGCCATCAGCACGGCGGGCATTTCGTTCCACCATTTGTAGAAGCGGGGCGTGCGGGTGTTGCGGCCGGCGGCGAAGTCCTTGCGCCAGAGCGCGTACAGGTGGTGGAGCACGGTCATCAGCACCACGCAGAGCGCCTTGGTGTGCACCCAGCCCTTGCTCCAATCGATGCTCGCTTCGGCCGGATAGACGAAGACCATCACCAGGCCCATGGCCCAGGCCAGGATCATGGCCGGGTTCATGATGCCGCGCAGCAAACGGCGCTCCATGGTCGCGAAGATTTCGGCGAGCGGCGAGCCTTTGGCCGCGGCCGCGTGATAGGCGTAGAGCCGCGGCAGATAGAGGAGCCCCGCCATCCAGGCGATGACGGCGATCACGTGCAGCGCTTTCACCCAGTGAAACAGCGTCATCGTCGAACGGTCCCTCGAATTTTTCTTGCGGCGCAGCATACGACCCGCGGCCGGCGGCGGCGATACTTTTCAGGCGAGGCGCGGTTACTCCGAAGTGCCCGCGACATGAAATCGCGCCGATGATAAACTCCTCACAATGACTCGAGAACGAGTCGGGCCGCCGTCTCGGGCGGCCGCGATCAACGCACAAAAAACGGTGGGAGGAAAAAGCGATGACGGCATTCACCATCAATGGGCGTCGCGTGGACGTCAAAGCCGACGACGATACGCCGCTGCTCTGGGTCGTCCGCGAACATTTGAAGCTCACCGGTACGAAATTCGGCTGCGGCGTCGCGCAATGCGGCGCCTGCACTGTGCACGTCAACGGCGAGCCCACGCGCTCGTGCGTGACGCCGCTCGGCGACGTGAAGGGCAAGCAGGTGACGACCATCGAGGGCCTATCGCCCAATTCGAGCCACCCGCTGCAGAAGGCCTGGGTGGCCGAGCAAGTGCCGCAATGCGGCTATTGCCAATCCGGCCAGATCATGACCGCGGCCGCGCTGCTCAAGAAGAACAAGAAGCCGACGCGTGCCGAGATCAAGGCGCACATGAACGGCAATATCTGCCGTTGCGGCACCTATAGCCGCATCGTCCGGGCCGTCGAGCGCGCATCGAAGGGAGCATAGGGCCATGTCCGACCAGAAAGAGATCAGGCTCGTCTCCGCGAAAGTTTCCCGCCGCCGTTTCATCGGTACGAGCTCCGGCCTGGCATTCGCCTTCACGTTCGCCGGCTCCGCCATCGCCGAAACGCGGCCAGCCAAGGGCGCGGCCCGCAACCGCATCAACGCCTACGTGACCGTGGCGCCCGACAGCCGCATCACCATCCAGGCGCCGGCATCGGAAATGGGCCAGGGCGTCATGACCGCGCTGCCGCTGATCGTGGCCGAAGAGCTGGACGCGGATTGGAGCAAGGTGACCGTCGAGCAGGCGCCGGTGCATTCGGACTACGACCATCCGATCTTCAAGGCCCAATACGTGGTCGCGAGCCTGACGGTATTCGGCTATTGGACGCCGCTGCGCGTCGCCGGCGCCCAAGCGCGCCGCGTGCTCATCGACGCCGCGGCCGAGAAATGGAAGGTGCCCGCGGCCGAGCTCACCACCGAGCCGGGCATGGTGGTGCACGAAAAGAGCAAGCGGAAGATGAGCTACGGCCAGATCGCGGCCTTCGCCGCGGCGCCGGCCACGCTGCCCAAGATCGATCCGCAGAAGGACCTCAAGCCGGCCGACAAATACCGGCTGCTGGGCAAGGATATCGCCCGGGTCGACACGTCCGCCAAGTCGAACGGCACGGCCAAATACGGCATCGATGCCATGGTGCCGGGCATGGTCTACGCCACCGTGATGCGCGCGCCGGTGCGCGGCAGCGGGCCGGCGTCGTTCAACGGCGACGAGGTGAAGAAGCTGAAGGGCATCACCGACGTGATGGCACTCGACGAGGGCGTCGCCATCGTCGGCGTCACGTTCGAGGCAGTCGCCAAGGCGCGCCGGCAATTGAAGGCGACGTGGAAGACGGGCCAGCCCGGCGACGGATTCGATTCCGGCAAGGAACTCGAATCCTACCTGACGCATGTCCGCGACCTCACTCGCAAGGGCGAGGTCTGGCGCACCAAGGGCGATGCCGCCGCCGCGATCACCGGCGCCGCGAAGACCCTCTCGCGCGAATACCTGAACGACCCGGTCTATCACGCGCAGCTCGAGCCGATGAACAGCACCGCCTCGGTCAAGGGCGACACGGCGGAGATCTGGGTCGGCACCCAAGCGCCGACGCGCACCGCCATCGACGTGGCCAAAGCCATCGGCACGACGCCCGACAAGGTGAAGGTGCATCAGCATCTGCTCGGCGGCGGCTATGGGCGCCGCGCTTTCGTCGAGCCGTCGATCGACGCCGCGCGGATCTCCAAGGCCATCGGCAAGCCGGTGAAGCTGATCCTCACGCGCGAGGACGACGTCGCCAGCGGCAACTACCGCCCGATGACGGCGCAGAAGATCGACGTCGGCCTCGACAAGGACGGCAAGATCGTCGGCTGGCGCCACCGCGTCGCCGGCGAATCGGTCGCCGACTATCTCTATGGGGCCGGGCGCCTCAAGGCGTCGAACAACAAGGACCTGATCTTCATCAACGGCGCGGAAACGCCGCACTACGCGATCGACAATCACGTGTCCGAGCACGTGTTCGAGCCCGACCGGACGCGGGTCGGCGCGTGGCGCGGCATCGGCGCCGGCTACACCAAGTTCGCGATCGAATCGACGATCGACGAGGTCGCGCACGAGCGCAAGATGGATCCGGTGGCGCTCCGCCTCTCGCTCATCGCCAATCCGCGCGTGAAGCGGGTGGTCGAGAAAGCGGCGGAGATGGCCGAGTGGAGCCGCAAGCGCGAGGGAACCGCGCTCGGCTTCGCGCTGGGCGAATACCTCGCCTCGCTCGCCGCCGGCGTCGCCGAGATTTCCGTCAACCGGCAGACCGGCCAGATCCGCGTGCACAATTATTGGGTCGCCGTCGATGCCGGCCTGCCGCTGCAGCCGGGCAACATCGCCGCGCAGGTCGAAGGCGCCATCGTCTTCGGCCTCAGCGCCGCGCTCAAGGAACGCATCACGATCGAGGGCGGCGCCACGAAGCAATCCAACTTCCACGACTACGAAGTGCTGCGGATGGAGGAAGTGCCGGACATCAAGGTGGAGGTGCTGCGCAGCACGCCGACGCCGACCCATGTCGGCGAACTGGGCGTACCGACGACGGCGCCGGCAGTGGCCAACGCCTTCTTCGCGCTGACCGGCAAGCGCTTGACTCACATGCCGTTCACGCCCGAGCGCGTCTTGGCGGCGCTCAAGGCCTGATCGTACTGCGGCATGAAATCGATCCGGTAGTAAACTTCATGCGTTCCGCCGGGAACGCGTCCGACCGCCCTCTCGGGCGGCCGCGATCAACGCAAAAACGTGCTTGGAGGAAAAGACGATGACGGCATTCACCATCAATGGGCGTCGCGTGGACGTCAAAGCCGACGACGATACGCCGCTGCTCTGGGTCGTCCGCGAACACTTGAAGCTCACCGGCACGAAATTCGGCTGCGGCGTCGCGCAATGCGGCGCCTGCACCGTGCACGTCAACGGCGAGCCCACGCGCTCGTGCGTGACGTCGCTCGGCGACGTGAAAGGCAAGCAGGTGACGACGATCGAGGGCCTGTCGCCCAATTCGAGCCATCCGCTGCAGAAGGCCTGGGTGGCCGAGCAAGTGCCGCAATGCGGCTATTGCCAATCCGGCCAGATCATGACCGCGGCCGCGCTGCTCAAGAAGAACAAGAAGCCGACGCGTGCCGAGATCAAGGCGCACATGAACGGCAACATCTGCCGCTGCGGCACCTATGGCCGCATCGTCCGTGCCGTCGAACGCGCCGCGAAGGAGGGCTGAGCCATGGCCCAGAACACCGGTTTCAAATCCGTCGCCCTGTCGCGCCGCGCCTTCTTGGCGACCTCCGGCGGCGTCTCGATCGCGGTGGCCTTCGGCGGCCTCGGCTCCAACGCGCTCGCGCAGGGTGCGGCGGCGCTCAAGCCCAATGCCTGGGTGACCATCGGCGGCGACGGCATCGTCACCATCATGGCGCCGGCGGCCGAAATGGGCCAAGGCGTGATGACCGCGCTGCCTGCCGTCCTGGCCGACGAACTCGATGCCGATTGGAGCAAGGTCCGCGTCGTGCAATCGCCCGGCGACATGAAGAATTTCGGCAATCCCGGCTTCGGGGGCCTGCAGGCCACCGGCGGCAGCCGCACCACGCAAAGCTATTTCCAGCCGCTGCGGCTGGCCGGCGCGCAGGCGCGCAAGGTGCTCGTCGCCACCGCCGCCACCGCTTGGAAAGTGCCCGAGAGCGAGATCACCACCGAGCCCGGCATGGCGGTTCACGGCAAGACCAAGCGCAAGATGGGCTATGGCGAACTGGCCAAGCGTGCCAAGCTCGGCGCCGATCTGCCCAAGGTCGCCGACTCCGACTTGAAGCCGATGGCCCAATGGCGCTTCATCGGCAAGGACGTGCCGCGCGTCGACATGGCCGCCAAGGTCAACGGCTCGGCCGTTTTCGGCATCGACGTGCAGCTGCCCGGCATGGTCTACGCCGCGATCCTGCGTCCGCCGGTCCAGGGCGAGAAGCCCCTGAAGGTCGACGATGCCGCGGCCAAGGCGGTGAAGGGCGTCACCCACGTGATCGCCCTGCCCTACGGCGTCGCCGTGATCGGCACGACCGTCGAGGCGACACAGAAGGCCAAGGCGGCCCTCAAGGTCGAATGGTCGAAATCGGCGCCGGCGCGCAGTTACGACAGCGAAAAGCTGGCCGAGGAATATCTCGCCATCGCCCGCGACGAGAAGAAGGAAAGCGTGGTGGCGGTCAAGCATGGCGATCCGGTCGCGGCGATCGCCGGCGCCGCCAAGGTCGTCAGCGGCGAATACGTCACCGACCATGTCGCCCACGCGACCATGGAGCCGATGAACGCCACCGCGAAATTCGCCGACGGCAAGTTCGAGGTCTGGGCGCCCACCCAGGCTTCCGGGCTGATCCAAGTCGTCGGCGCCCACGTGTTCAAGACCACGCCCGACAAGATCACGGTGCATACCACGTTCCTGGGCGGCGGCTTCGGCCGGCGCTTCGAGCTCGATTTCGCGTTCGATGCGATGGGCCTGGCCATGGCGACCGCCGGCAAGCCGGTGAAGGTCATCTGGTCGCGCGAGGACGATATCGCCAACGACAAGTTCCGCCCGCTGGCCGCGCAAACGATCAAGATCGGCCTCGACGCCCAGGGAAACATCGTGGGCTGGCATCACCGGATGGTCGGCGAATCGATCTTCGCCCGCGCCATCCCCGATGCGTTCAAGGCCGCCAAGGGCCGCGACGCGTCGTTCGACGACGGCGCCGAGCTGATCTACGACGTGCCCGCGCATCAGATCGATTATCTCCGTCAGGAACGCGGCGTCGAGGTCGGCTTCTGGCGCGCGGTCGGCGCCGGCTACACGAAGTTCGCGATCGAGACGATGATCGACGAGCTCGCGCGCGAACGAAAAATGGACCCGGTCGCCTACCGGCTCGAGCTGCTCAAGAAGAATCCGCGGGCGACGGCGGTCGTGAAGGCGGCGGCGGAGATGGCGGGCTGGGGCAAGCCGCGCGAAGGGCGGATGCTCGGCATCGCCTATGCCGATTTCGGCCCCGAGCTGCCGATCGATTCGCCGATGCGCAACCATTGCGCCCAGGTGGTCGAGATTTCGCTCAATCGCGCCAGCGGCGAAATTCGTGTCCACAATGTGTGGTGCGCGGTCGATCCGGGCATCGCCGTCCAGCCGAACATCATCACGGCGCAAATCGAAAGCGCGGTGATCTACGGCGTCAGCCACGCCTTGTTCGAGACGATCACGATCAAGGGCGGCGAGGTGCAGCAGGCGAACTTCGACACCTATCGCGTGCTGCGGCAGGAAGAGGCGCCCGACATCCACGTCAAGATCATGCCGTCGCTCAAGGACCCGCCGAGCGGCATCGGCGAGGTCGGCCTTCCGCCCATCGCCCCGGCCATCGCCAACGCGATCGCCTCGGCCACGGGCGCCAAGCTGCGCCGGCTCCCGATGTCGGCGGAGCGTGTCAGGGCGGCGCTCAAGACCTGAGCACCGAGACAGCGCGCGCGATACAGGGCGGCCTCGAAAGGGGCCGCTCTTTTTCGTGGCGCCGGTTGTTGGCCTCCGGCTACGCGCCCAGCGCGCACCGGCCGAATTCCGCCGGGCAGAGGCGTGTGCCGCCATCCGGCGCGATGGCGGCCGGGCGGATCAGAGCCGCCTCCACCTGCGCCGCGAGCCCGCCGATGAAGGCCGCGTGGGCCGAGACGGTCGGCACGCGGACATAGGACGGAACGCCCGCCTGCTCGGCCAGATGCCGGTATTCGATGTCGAGTTCCACCAGCGTTTCCGAATGCTCGGACACGAAGGCGATCGGGGCGACAACCAGGGGCACGCCGTCTCGGCCCGCGCGGCGGATTTCGGCGTCGGTGGCCGGGCCGATCCATTCGAGCGGGCCGACGCGGCTCTGGTAGCACACGACCCAATCGGATGCCGCGGCGCCGAGGGACGCTGCCACGGCGGCCGCGGTTCGCTCCACCTGCCATTGATAGGGATCGCCGCGCGCGATCACTTTCTTGGGCAGGCCGTGCGCCGAGAACAGCAGCCGAGGCGCCTGGCCCTCGCGCCTTTGAAGATGCGGCCGGATCAGCGCCGCCAAGGCCGCGACGAAGCCGCGCTCGGCCGGATAGCAGCAGACGGCCCGTGTTTCGGCGTTGAGACCCGCCGCCGCTTTCCGCCATTCCGCGAGCGAGGAGGCCGTCGTCGTCGTCGAATATTGCGGATAGAGCGGCAGCAAGACGACGCGCTCGGGTGCCAAGGCCGCGACGGCACGCGCCGTTTCGGCGGCGAAAGGATGCCAATAGCGCATGGCGATGAACGATTTGGCGGCGATGCCGCGCGCCGCGAGCGCGCGTTCGAGCGCCGCCGCCTGTGCCTCGGTATTGGCGAGAATGGGCGAGCCGCCGCCAAGCTTGGCGTAGATTTCGCGCGCCACCGGCGCGCGGCGCCGCGCGATGAGTTTCGCGAGCGGATAGCGCACCAAGCCGGGCGCGCCGATGATGGCGGGATCCTTGAACAGATTGAAGAGGAACGGCTCGACCGCGTCGGGCTTGTCGGGACCGCCGAGGTTGAACAGGACGACGGCGAGCTTGCTCATGGTGCCGCGCGCACGGCGTTGACTAGCGCTTCGACATGCGCGATCGGCGTCGCCGGCAGGATGCCGTGGCCGAGATTGAAGATGTGCGGGCGGCCTCCGAACGCCTTTCGGATCGCCCGTACACGGGCCGAAAGTGCGTCGCCGCCGACGAGCAGCAGGACCGGATCGAGATTGCCTTGGACCGGCAATTTCCTCTGCACCGCCTGCGCGGCCGCCAGTGGCACCGTGTAATCGAGGCCGACAGCATCGACCCCGGCATTGGCAGCGTATTCGCCGAGCATGCTACCGGCGCCGCGTGGAAAGCCGATGATTGGCACCTTGGGATGCCGCGTCTTGAGCGAATTCACGATGGCCCGGTTCGGCGCGATCACGAAATCGCGGAATTCGTCTTCCGGCAACACGCCGGCCCAGCTATCGAACAGCTGCACGCAATCGGCGCCAGCCTCAATCTGCGCGGACAAGTGCTCGACGGTGGCTTGGGTCAGAATATCGATCAGAGCCACAAAGCTCTTGCGATCCCGCCACATCCATGTTTTCGGCGCCAAGAAATCGCGGCTGCCATGCCCTTCCGCCATGTAGCACGCGACGGTCCACGGCGCGCCCGCGAAACCGATCAGCGCCTTTTCCGGCGCCAAGGCCGCGCGAACCTTGGCCACGGCCTCGTAAACCGGCGCCAGATGCGGACGGACGCGCGCTATATTGAGCCTGCCGATGTCGGCAGAACCCATCGGCTCGAGGACCGGCCCCTCGCCTTCGCGGAACTCGACCTTGGCGCCGAGTCCGTCTGGGACCACGAGGATGTCGGAAAACAGAATAGCCGCGTCGAAATCGAAGCGGCGGATTGGCTGCAACGTGGCCTCTGTCGCCAGCTCCGGCGAATAACAGAAATCGAGGAAATTCGCGGCTTTCGCGCGCAAGGCGCGGTATTCGGGCAAATAGCGCCCGGCTTGCCGCATCATCCAGAGCGGCGGCGGATCGACGGCGGCGCGGGCGAGAGCCTGCAGGAGCTTCGATGAGCGGTTTCTTGTCGGCATTTCTATGCGATGAAAGCGAGGCTCTCCACTAAAGCAAGATTCTGTTGGAATCGAATCGAAAGAATCAGTGGTAGTAGAGAAGGAAGCGGGATTCGGGATAGCGACTCTGGTGCACAGGCGGAGAGGCCTGTTCGGCATGTGGATATGGCTCTCTCCCTCCGCTAGCCAAGGCGCGGCCGGTGCCACATCTCGGAATCGGCGGATCGATCAAACCACGGCTTGTGCCGTGGGGCCCTGCGGGGACAGGTGCCGTGGTCGGGGATGAATAGCGCCGCCCACAGGGCCTCATCTCACGCTTCGCATCGGATAAGCGGGTGGGATAGGGTGGCGATCCGGCGCGAACGCGGAGACGATCCCCGACATCTTCGCGTCCGGGCCGACGATTCACATAGCTCAAGCGGGTTTCTCCACAAGCGGCCATGAAGGCGAAGCATCATCTCTATCTCGTCTCCGATGCCACAGGCGAAACCGTGCGCTCGATCGCGCGCGCCTGCGCGGTGCAGTTCGAGGACATCGAGGTGGTGGAGCATCTCTGGCCGATGGTCCGGAGCCGCCGCGCGCTCGAGACGGCGCTCGAGGATCTCGCGCAGGCGCCCGGTATCGTTTTCTACTCCTTGCTGAACCACGACCTCGCCGCGCATCTCGAGAATTTCTGCCGCGAGCGCAGCATTCCCTGCATTTCGGTGATGGAGCCGTTCATCAACCTGATGGCGCGCTTCTTCGGCCAGGTGCCGAAGGCCTTGCCGGGCAAGCAGCATGCGCTGGATGCCGAGTATTTCCAGCGCATCGAGGCGATGAGTTACGTGATGGCCCACGACGACGGGCAGAAGCAAAGCACCCTCGACCAGGCGGAGGTGGTCCTGGTCGGGGTCTCGCGCACCTCCAAGACCCCGACCTGCATCTATCTCGCCAACCGTGGGGTGAAGGCGGCCAATGTGCCGATCGTGCCCGGCATTCCGCTGCCGGAGGGTTTGTTCACCACCAAGGGCCTCGTCGTCGGCTTGACGGAAGACCCGGCGCGGCTCGTGGAAATCCGGAAGACGCGCCTCCGGATTCAGGAGGGCGATCGCGCGATCTCCGACTACACCGATATCGAGAAGATCCGCGAGGAAGTGGCCGATGCGCGCCGCCTGTTCGCGCGCAACGGCTGGCCGGTGATCGACGTGACGCGGCGCTCGATCGAGGAGACCGCGGCGGCGGTGCTGCAGCTCTTGAGCCAGCGCCAGCGCCACCACGCCGACGGAACGCCGGCGTGACGGCGCGGCTTCTCGGCCCCGGCGCCGCCGCCACGCGCCTCGTGCTGGCGTCGGGGAGCGCCACGCGGGCGGCGCTGCTGCGCAATGCCGGGCTGGCGTTCGAGCAGACCGCGGCGCCGGTCGACGAAAGCGAGCTCAAGCGTTCGATGCAGGCCGAGGGCGCCGATGCGGCGGCCACGGCCATGGCACTGGCCGAGCTCAAGGCCCGGCGCGTTTCCCAGCGCGAGCCCGGTGCGCTGGTGATCGGCGCCGACCAGATGCTGGTGTGCGAGGGCCATTGGTTCGACAAGCCCGCCGACCGTGCCGCGGCCGCCGCGCAATTGGCGGGGCTCGCCGGCCGCGCGCACCGGCTGATCTCCGCGGCCTGCGTCTTCCTCGATGGCGAGCGCATCTGGGGCCGGCACGAGCACGCGACCCTCTTGATGCGACCCTTGAGCGCCGGATTCATTGCGCAGTATCTCGACGCCGCCGGGCCGGCCGCCATGTTATCGGTCGGCGGCTATCAGCTCGAAGGGCTCGGCGCGCAGCTATTCGCGCGCGTCGACGGCGATCATTTCGTGATCCTCGGCCTGCCGCTGCTCGCACTCTTGGATTTCCTGCGCGGGCGCGGCATCGTGCCGGCATGACGATCACGGGCAAAACGCGCTTGGCCGGCTTGCTCGGCTGGCCGGTGGCGCATTCGCGCTCGCCGCTGCTGCACAATTACTGGCTGGCGCAATACGGCATCGACGGCGCCTATGTGCCGCTGCCGGTCAAGGCCGAACATTTCGCCGAGGCGGTCAGGGGCTTGGTGCGGGTGGGCTTCGCCGGCGCCAATGTGACTGTGCCGCACAAAGAGGCCGCGTTCGCGCTCTGCGACCGCGCCGATGCCAGCGCGACCAAGGCCGGCATGGCCAATACGCTCGTTTTCTCGCCCTCGGGCGAGATCGCGGGCAGCAACACCGACGGCTTCGGCTTCCTCGAGAGCCTCCGGGCGGCCTTACGCGGCTTCGAGGCGCGCAACGGCGCCGCGGTGGTGCTCGGCTCCGGCGGCAGCGCCCGCGCCGTGGTTCAGGCCTTGGCCGAAGCTGGGGCACCCGAAATTCGCTTGGTCGCGCGCACGCCGGAACGCGCCGAGCAGCTGGTCGCGGCGATCGGCGGCCCGATCCGCGTGCGGCCATGGCGCGACGCCGCCGCGGCGCTGGCCGGCGCCGCGCTTCTGGTCAACGCCACGACGCTCGGCATGAAGGGCCAGCCGCCGCTCGAATTGGAGCTCGACGCCTTGCCGAAAACGGCGGTCGTCAACGACATCGTCTACACGCCGCTCGAAACCGGCTTGCTGCGCGCGGCACGGCGGCGCGGCAACCCGGCCGTGGACGGGCTCGGCATGCTGCTCCACCAGGCCCGCGCCGGCTTCAAGGCCTGGTTCGGGCGCGACCCGGAGGTGACCGAGGCGCTGCGCCGGCACGTCGCCGCCGACCTGCTGGCGGAGGCCGAACGCGCGCGAGCCGCGCCCGCATGATCGTCGTCGGCCTCACCGGCTCCATCGGCATGGGGAAATCCACCGCCGCGCGCTATCTGCGCCAGCTCGGCGTGCCGGTCTACGAGGCCGACAACGAGGTGCATAAGCTCTACGCCAAGGGCGGCGCCGCGGTGGCGCCGATCGCCAAGGTGTTTCCCGCCGCGGTCCGCGCCGGCGCGATCGACCGCGCCAAGCTTTCGGAGATCCTGCGCGCGGCGCCGGGCAAGGTCGCGGCCCTCGAAGCTATCGTCCATCCCCTCGCCCGCCAGGTGCAGCGGCGCTTCCTGGCGAGCGCCGCGATGCGGCGCAGCCCCGTCGCCGTGCTCGACATTCCGCTGCTGTTTGAGACCGGCGGCGAAAAGCGCTGCGATGCCGTCATCGTCGTCTCCGCCCCGGCCTATCTCCAGCGCCAGCGTGTGCTGCGCCGCCCGGGTATGAGCGAAGCCAAGCTCGCGCTGCTGCTCGGCCGCCAGATGCCCGATGCGGAAAAGCGCCGCCGCGCCGATTTCGTCGTTTCGACCAATCGCGGCTATCGCGACACCCTCATCGCCCTCCGCCGAATTTTGAAAAGGTTGGACAGGAAGGCGGGGAGACTGGGAGAAAAGAAATTGCCGCGCCGCAGGCGCGGCGGGTAGAATCCTCCCCGTCGCCCCGCCTCCCTGTTCAAACACCCATGCGCCAGATCGTTCTCGACACGGAAACCACCGGGCTCGATCCCGCCACGCACCGCATCATCGAGATCGGCTGCGTGGAGCTGATCAATCATGTGCCGACTGGGCGGCATTTCCAGCGCTACCTCAATCCCGAGCGGGCGAGCGACGCGCGGGCGTTCGAGGTGCACCGGTTGAGCGACGATTTCCTCAAAGGCCAGCCGCTGTTCCGCGCCGTGGCCGACGCGTTCCTGGATTTCGTCGGCGACGCGCAGCTCGTCATCCACAACGCCGAATTCGACATGGGTTTCGTCAATTGGGAGCTGAAGCGGCTCGAGCGCCCGGCCCTCGCGATGACGCGCGTGATCGACACCATCGCCATCGCGCGCCAGAAATATCCCGGCGCCCAGGCCAGCCTCGACGCGCTCTGCCGGCGCTTCGAGATCGATCTATCGATCCGCGCCGAACGGCACGGCGCCCTCATCGACGCCGGGCTGCTGGCGCAGGTTTTTTTGGAGCTGGTCGGCGGCCGCCAGCCGGGCCTCGATTTTGCGACCAGTGCGGCGGGACTGGCAGCGCGCGGCGCCGCGCTCTCGATGCCCAAGGCAAAGAAAGCAGACGCGGCCCAGCGCCCCCCGCGCCGCGCCCTGCCCGGCGCCCAGCCCACGGCCGAGGAACTGGCGCTGCACGAGAAATTCCTCGGCAAGATCAAGGACCCGATCTGGCGGAAGGGATAGTGGGCGTCCGATGCGTCGCGACGGCGCGGCACTTCGTTTGTCCCCATCCTTCGAGGCCGCGCCCAGAGGCGCGGCACCTCAGGATGAGGTCGTTTATTGCAGAAAAATCAGCCTCATCCTGAGGTGGCCCATTCCTTCGCTCGGCGAAGGAATGGGCCCTCGAAGGATGGGAACAGACGAAGCGCTCCGCTACTTCGATACCTCCGCCGCGAGCGCCGCCGGATCGCCGATCGGCAGCGAGCAGACGGGGCCGCGGCAGACGAAGGCCGCCGGCGCGCCCTTGGCGGCCTTGCCCTTGGCGGGATGGCCATCGGGCAGCGCGGCCGGATCGGCGACCTGCTGAAAGACGAGCTCGGGCTGGGCGGCGCGCCAGGCGGCGCGGACGAGGTCTTGGGTTCGCGCATCGGCGGGATCGCCCGTCACCACCACCTGCACCGCGTCTTCAAGAAGGAACTGCCCGGTCATCAACACCGGCATGGCGAGGGCGTTCCGCTCGAGCTCGCCGGAGAAGGCGGCGATCAGGGCTTCGGCGCGTTCGCGGTAGAGCGCCTTGCCGGTGAGGTGGAACAGCATCGCCAGGACGTGGAGCATGACGCCATTGCCCGACGGCGTCGCATGATCGTGCGCGGTCTTGTGGCGGAGGATGACGTCGGTCACGTCGTCGGCGGGCATGAAATAGCCGCCACGCGCGCCGTCCTTGTAGCGGCGCTCGACGGTTTCGGCCCAGGCTTCGGCTTGCGCGCGATAGGCCGCCTCGCCCGTGGTCTCGAACAGCAGCAGCGCCGCGCGCGCCATGCAGGCGTGATCGTCGAGCGTCGCGGGATGGGAGAGGCGCCCCGCGCACCAGGAATGGCGGAGGCGGCCGTTCTCGGTCATGCGCTCCGCGACGAAAGCGAAAGCCGCGCGCGCCGCCGCCAGCCATTCGGGCTTCTCGAACGCCAGCGCCGCGCGCGCCAGCGCCGCGATCATAAGCCCGTTCCAATCGGCCAGCACCTTGTCGTCGCGGCCCGGGCGGATGCGCGATTCGCGCGCCAGCCAGAGCAGCTTGCGGCATTCGGCGAGCTTGGCCTCGCCGAGCGCATCGAGCCGCTTCATGCTGCGGCGGCGGTTCAGGATGGTGTGGCCTTCCCAATTGCCGCCGGGCGTGACGTCGTAGGCGAGCTTGAACATGACCGCGTCGGCGCCGAGCAGCCGGTCGATGGCATCCGCGGTCCAGACGTAGAACTTCCCCTCCTCGCCTTCGCTGTCGGCGTCGAGCGTGCCGGCGAAAGCGTTACCTTCGACGCGCATCTCGCGCAGCAGCCATTCGACCGTTTCGGCGGCGCGCTCGGCATAGAGCGGATTGCGCGTGTCTTGCCAGGCGCCCGTCAGCCAATCGAGGAGCTGGGCATTGTCGTAGAGCATCTTCTCGAAATGCGGGGCGAGCCACAGGGCGTCGGTGGAATAGCGCGCATAGCCGCCGCCGAGGTGGTCGTAGATGCCGCCGTCGCTCATCCGGTCGAGCGTGTGCAGTACGGCCGCCTTCATCTCCGGATTGCGGTCGCGGCGCGCCTGGCGCCAGAGGAGATCGAACACCGCGCATTGCGGGAATTTCGGGGCACCCGAGAGGCCACCATGCTCGCGGTCGACGTGGCCGAGAAAGTGGCCGGACACGCGCGCGATCACCGCCGGATCGATGCGTTTCTCGCCGGACTTGTTCTCGCCGAGCTGGCGCAGGGCGCTTTTGAGCGCGTCGACGTTGCTCCGGATCTTGTCGCCCTCGGCGCGGTGGATTTCGGCGATGCGCTCGAGCACGCGCGGAAAGCCCGGCCGGCCATAGCGGTCTTCGGGCGGGAAATACGTGCCGCCCCAGAAGGGCTCGCCTTCGGCCGTCAGGAACATGGTGAGCGGCCAGCCGCCTTGTTCGCCGAGCAGCGCCAGCGCGTTCTGATAGACCGCGTCGACGTCGGGCCGTTCCTCGCGGTCCACCTTCACGCTCACGAACAGCCTGTTCATGAGCGCCGCGGTGGCTTCGTCCTCGAAGCTCTCATGCGCCATCACGTGGCACCAATGGCAGGCGGCATAGCCCACCGAGAGCAGGATCGCCTTGCCTTCGGCC
>Ga0268299_1000803_pt1 | contig 77697 bp, 68 predicted proteins | sample NOBtaG_FD_193484 | JGI IMG/M metagenome (GOLD analysis project Ga0268299, IMG submission 193484) | Activated sludge microbial communities from bioreactor in Nijmegen, Gelderland, Netherland - NOB reactor | ecosystem: Engineered > Bioreactor > Aerobic > Activated sludge | place: Netherlands... | reverse complement strand
CCGCCCCGCGCCGACAATACCGCCGAAGCGCTTCCCCTCCCCCCCGTGGGGAGGGGAGAGGGGTGGGGGGCTGCCCTGCCGGCCCCCGGCGCAACCACCAGCGAAGCCGCCACGCCCCCCACCCGCCGCCCGCTGGTCCTCGATGCCGATGCGCTGACGCTGCTGGCCCTGCACCCCGACCTTTTCGCGGCGCTGCACGAAGGCTGCGTCCTGACCCCCCATGCCGGCGAATTCGCCCGGCTTTTCCCCGACATTGCCGCGAAACTGGCGGAACCGGCAACGAAAGGTCCGGCATATTCCAAGGTCGATGCCTGCCGCGAGGCCGCCGCCCGCGCCGGCTGCGTGGTGCTGTTCAAGGGCCCCGATACGGTGATCGCTGCCCCATCGGGCCGCGCGGCCATCAACTCCGCCCATTACGACCGCGCGGCGCCGTGGCTGGCCACCGCCGGGTCGGGCGATGTGCTGGCGGGCTTCATCACCGGGCTTCTGGCGCGCGGCTTTGGCCCCTTCGGTGCCGCCTGCACCGGGGCCTGGCTGCATGTCGAATGCGCGCGCAGCTTCGGCCCCGGCCTGATCGCCGAGGACCTGCCCGAGGAATTGCCGAAGGTGTTCCGGGCGCTGGGGGTGTAGCGGGCTGGAAGGGGGCCGGGACCTTTGGCCGGGCAGGGTGATGGTGCGTGGGGACCACGCACCCTACGCGCCGGCGCGTCGGTGTCCGGGCGGGATCAGGCGAGGCACTGCCTCGCGCCCCGCCCGCTGGAGCCGGTTCAACCCGAGACGGCGCGGTGCGCAATACGAAAGGCCAGCACCCGACCGGGCGGGCGAGAAGCGCCCGCCAAGGGGCGGTCGGGCGCTGGCCGGGCCTTTGAGGCCCGACCGGTGAAGCTTGCCAATGTTGCACTGTGGCGAAGGCGATGGCCTTCGCCATGGTGAGCGGGGGAAGGCGCGGAGGGACCCACCAACCCGGGGGGGGCAAGGGATAACGGTAGCCCGGCGGGGCGGGCGCTGGCCGGGCCTTTGAGGCCCGTCCGGTTCAGGTTGCAAATGTTGCACTGTGGCGAAGGCGATGGCCTTCGCCATGGTGAGCGGGGGCGGCGCCTATCCGCGTAGGGTGCGTGTTCACACGCACCGCTCCCGCGAGCCCGCCCCCCCTCAGGCATCCAGTTCCACCCAGATCGGCACATGGTCCGAGGGTTTGGCCCCGCCCCTGACCGCCTTGTCGATGCGGCAGTCCAGCAGCAGGTCGGCGGCCTGCGGCGACAGAAGGTGGTGGTCGATGCGGATTCCGTTGTTGCGCTCCCACGCGCCCTTCTGGAAATCCCAGAAGGTGTAGTGGCCGGCCCCCGGTTCGCGCACGCGGAACGCCTCGGTCAGCCCCAGCCCCAGAAGCCGGCGGAAGGCGGCGCGGCTTTGCGGCAGGAACAGCGCATCCGTCACCCATTCGGCCGGCTTCGCGGCATCCTGCGGCTCGGGGATCACGTTGTAATCGCCGCAGAAGACCAGGGGCTCTTCGGTTTCCAGAAGCGCCTTCACCCGCGCTTCCATCCGCGCCATCCAGGCCAGCTTGTAATCATATTTCGGCCCCGGCGCCGGATTGCCGTTCGGCAGGTAAAGCCCCGCCACCCGCACCGACCGCGCGCCCTCTACCGTCGCCTCGATCCAGCGCGCCTGTTCGTCGGCCGGATCGCCGGGCAGGCCCCGCACCACATCAACAAGCGGCAGCCGCGACAGGATCGCCACGCCGTTGAAGCCCTTCTGGCCGTGGGTTTCGACGAAATAGCCCATCGCCTCAAAGGTTTCCCGCGGGAAGCCCTCATCGACCGACTTGATCTCCTGCAGGCAGGCCACTTCGGGGCGGGCGTCTTCCAGCCATTCGGTCAGCGCCTCAAGCCGGGCCTTGATGCCGTTGATGTTGAAACTGGCAATCTTCATCCGGTCCCCCGCGTTTCCCCCGTTCTAGGCCGGATCGCCGCCGTTGGGAACCACCTGCGCCGCGCGGAGCCACAGCCCATCCAGCGCGTCAATCTCGGCCACGTCGAACCGCGCCGCCTCTTCCCAGTAGCGGCCCGAGGGGACGTGATAACCCAGCGCCGCCTCGCGCCCCAGTGCATCACGGGCCAGCGCCGCGTCAAAGGGCAGGGGCCGCGCCGACGCCAGATCGCCCGGCCCCAGCCGCGGAAAGACCAGCCGGCTGGGCCCGCGCGACAGGTTCACCATGGCGCAGCCCTGCATGGCGGCCAGCACCATCAGCCGCGCCGCCTTGGCGGGAAGCGACCGCAGCGTGATGTCCTCCCGCAGGGGGTCGGGCGTGCCCTGACCGTAGAAATGCGTCCGGCCTTCCTTGGGATAATGCATGTCGCAGCCGAAACAGCCGATCACCCGCGGCCGCAGCGCATGCAGCGCCCAATAGGCGGCGGTAAAGGCCATGGTGCCCCCGGCATAGACGAACCCGCCAAGCGCGTTCTGCGCCGGAACGAAATCCTCCTGCGTGACGATGCGCTGGCCGGGGCCGGGCACGGGGCGGCGGTCTTCGGGGAAATCCCAGGGGTGGATCATGAAATCCCAGTCCGGCCGCACCGCCCAGGCGTTGTTGATCGCCAGCACTCGGTCGATCCCTTCGCGCGGCCAGGCCGCCGCCTCCATCGCCATCGGACCCGAGCCCAGCATCAGCACCACTGTCATACCCGGACCCCTGTTCCTGCCGTTCCGCCGTCGCAGATGGGGCGGCCCGGCCCAGCGTCAAGCACCGGCGGCGCCATTGCAACCCGCCTGACAACCCGCCCGCCGCGTGTTACGAAGGGCCTTCCCCCCGGGCGAGGCGCCATGACCATCACCAATGAAGACGAACTCGCCGGCCTTCAGGCCATCGGCCGCATCGTGGCCAATACCATGCAGGCCATGGCGCGCGCGGCCGAACCGGGGATGACCACGGCGGAACTGGATGCGATCGGCCGCGACCTGCTGGCGCGGGATGGTGCGCAATCCGCCCCCGAAACCACCTACGGCTTTCCCGGCGCCACCTGCATCAGCGTGAATGAGGAAATCGCCCACGGCATCCCCGGCCCCCGGGTGATCGCGGCGGGCGATCTGGTGAACATCGACGTCTCGGCCTCGAAAGACGGCTATTTCGCCGATACCGGCGCCACCTTCCGCATCGGCCCGGTCAGCCCCGCGCTTGACCGGCTGTGCCGCGACGGACGCCGCGCCATGCAGATCGGCATTGCCGAGGTGGGCCACGGCCGCCCCCTTGCCGCCATCGGGCAGGCGGTGGGCCGCTTTGCCGCCGCGCGCGGCTATACGCTGATCCGCAACCTTGCCAGCCACGGCACCGGCCGCGCCCTGCACGAGGCGCCGGAAGAGCTTGCCACCTGGCCCACCCGCGGCGACCGCCGCAAGATGCACCGCGGCATGGTCTTCACCGTGGAACCCTTCCTGTCACTGGGCGGCCATCACGCCCGGCAAGGCAGCGACGGCTGGACGCTTTTCAGCCATCCGCCCGCGCCGGTCGTGCAATATGAACATACCGTGGTGACCACCGCGCGCGGCGCGCTGATTGTCACCCGACCCGATCAGCCCTGACCCTGCGGCCCGCAGAACAGGTCATAGACCAGGGCCATGATCGCGCCGGCCTTGGGATCGCGGATGGAATAGAGAATGGCCTTGCCGTCGCGCCGGGCGCTGACCAGCCCCTCGGCCCGCAGCCGCGCCAGCTGCTGGCTGACGGCGGCCTGACGCGCGCCCAGAAGCTCTTCCAGCTCGGTCACCGACCGCTCACCCGAGGACAGGTGGCACAGGATCATCAGCCGCCCCTCATGGCTCAGCGCCTTGAGGAAAGCCGCCGCATCGGCCGCCCGCGCCGCCATCTCATCGGCCGGCAGCGCCGCGCAGCCCATCCGTTCCGTGTCGCGTTCCGAGCCGTCCATCCCGCACCCCGCCTTTCTGAAGCCCCCTTAGCACGGATCGCCGCAGGGCGCGAGGGCCGCACTGGACGCGCTGCACTTTGCCGCTAGTCTGGCACCAAAGGAGAATCCCATGCTGCGCGATCCCGCCTTCACCGCCCCCGGCCGCTTCTGGCGGGGCAACCTGCACACCCATTCCACCAATTCCGACGGCGTGCTGCCGCCCGAAGAGGTCTGCCGCCGCTACCGGGCCGAGGGCTATGATTTCCTTGCCCTGACCGACCATTTCGTCGGGCTGTGGGGCTACCCGATCAGCGACACCACCGGCTACCGGACCGAAGGCTTCACCACCATCCTCGGCGCCGAACTGCATTCCGGCGCCATGGCGAACGGTGAACTGTGGCACATCCTGGCCGTCGGCCTGCCGCCCGATTTCGCGCCCTCGGACAGCCCGCATTTCGTGCCGGTCGCCGGGCAGGAAACCGCCGCGCAGATCGCGCAGCGCGCCGTCGATGCCGGCGCCTTCGTGGCCATCGCTCATCCGCAGTGGTCGGGGCTGACGCTCGACGACGCCCGCAGCGTGACGGCGGCCCATGCGGTGGAAATCTACAACCACGGCTGCGCCATGGGCTGCGACCGGCCCGACGGCTTTGCCATCGCCGACCTCTTGCTGAGCGAAGGCCGCCGCCTGACCCTGATCGCCACCGACGACGCGCATTTCTCGGAACCCGATTTCTTCGGCGGCTGGGTGATGGTGAAGGCGCAGGCCAACGAACCTGCGGCGCTCCTGGCCGCGCTGAAGGCCGGGCATTTCTACTCGACCCAGGGCCCCGAACTGCGCGACGTGCGGATCGAGGACAACCGGGTGATCGTCGAAAGCTCGGCCGTCTCCTCGGTCATCGCCATCGGCTGGGGCACCGGGGCCAAGGGCGTCCACGGCCATTCGATGACCCGCGCCGAAGTGCCGCTTGACCGGCTGAACAACAGCCCCTGGATCCGCGTCGCGGTGATCGACGCCGCCGGCCGGCGCGCCTGGTCGAACCCGATCTGGCGAGAGGCCGGCGCCAATCCGCGCCGGGCGGGCTAGCGGCACCGCCGGCAGCGGGGGCGCTTCGCCCCCCGCACCCCCCGAGGATATTTTCAGACAGATGAAAGCCGCTTGCCCTTCATCTGTCCTCAAATATCCCGGGGGTGAGGGCCGCAGGCCCGAGGGGGCAGCGCCCCCTCTGCCCGGCTTCGGCAAGACGGCCGGTCACACCGGGGCGCCGCAGGGTGGTGCTTGCACGCACCGCCCCCTCAGTTCCCGAGGATGCCCGGCAGACGCAGGCCATGGTCCCTGGCGCATTGGATCGCCGTCTCATACCCTGCATCGGCATGGCGCCAGACGCCCGAGGCCGGGTCGTTCCACAACACCCGCTCCAGCCGTTTCGCCGCCTCCGGCGTGCCATCGGCCAGGATCACCACGCCGGCGTGCTGGCTGAAGCCCATGCCCACACCGCCGCCGTGGTGCAGCGACACCCAGGTGGCACCGCTTGCGGTGTTGACCAGCGCGTTCAGGAGCGGCCAGTCGGATACGGCATCCGAGCCGTCCTTCATCGCTTCGGTTTCGCGGTTGGGTGACGCCACCGAGCCGGAATCGAGGTGGTCGCGGCCGATCACGATGGGCGCTTTCAGTTCTCCGCTTGCCACCATCTCGTTGAACATCAGGCCGGCGCGATGCCGGTCGCCCAGCCCGATCCAGCAGATGCGGGCGGGCAGGCCCTGGAAGGCGATCCTCTCCTGCGCCATGTCCAGCCAGCGGTGCAGATGGGCGTTTTCGGGGAAAAGCTTCTTCATCGCCGCATCGGTCTTGCGGATGTCCTCGGGGTCGCCCGACAGCGCGCACCAGCGGAAGGGGCCGATGCCCTTGCAGAACAGGGGCCGGATATAGGCCGGCACGAAGCCCGGGAAGGCGAAGGCGTTCTCCAGCCCTTCATCGTGCGCGACCTGGCGGATGTTGTTGCCGTAATCCAGCGTCGGGACGCCAGCGTACCAGAAATCGACCATCGCGGCAACGTGGTTGCGCATCGAGGCGCGGGCGGCTTTTTCCACCGCCTTGGGGTCGGATTCCTGCTTCGCGCGCCATTCGCCGACGCTCCAACCCTGCGGCAGATAGCCGTGGAGGGGATCATGGGCGCTGGTCTGGTCGGTCACGATATCGGGGCGGGGACCGCCGGCCTTCATGCGGGCGACCAGTTCGGGGAAGATGTCGGCGGCATTGCCGAGAAGGCCCACCGATTTCGCCTCTCCCTTCGCGGTCCATTCGGCGATCAGCGCCAGTGCTTCATCCAGAGTCTTCGCTTTGGCGTCCAGGTATCTGGTGCGGATACGAAAATCTATCCGCGTCTCATCGCATTCGACGGCAAGGCAGCAGGCGCCGGCCATCACGGCGGCCAAGGGCTGCGCGCCGCCCATGCCGCCAAGCCCGCCGGTCAGGATCCATTTGCCGGTCAGATCGCCGCCGTAATGCTGGCGGCCCGCTTCGGCGAAAGTTTCATAGGTTCCCTGCACAATCCCTTGGGTTCCGATGTAAATCCACGAACCGGCGGTCATCTGGCCATACATCATCAGGCCCTTGCGGTCCAATTCGTTGAAATGGTCCCAGTTGGCCCAATGCGGCACGAGGTTGGAATTGGCGATCAGCACGCGGGGGGCGTCGGTATGGGTGCGCACGATGGCGATGGGCTTGCCGGACTGGACCACCAGCGTCTCATCCGCCTCAAGGTCTTTCAGGCCCGCGACGATGCGGTCGAAATCCTCCCATGTCCGGGCGGCGCGGCCGATGCCGCCGTAGACCACAAGCTCATGCGGGTTTTCGGCGACATCGGGGTGCAGGTTGTTCATCAGCATCCGCATCGCCGCCTCACCGCCCCAGGTCTTGGCGGTTTTTTCGGGGCCGGTCGGGGGGAAGATGTCGCGGGAGTTGTGGCGCGGATTGGTCATGGCGGGCTCCTGTTTCGGCGGCGGAACCGGGGGTTTCACACCCCCGGACCCCCGTGGGATATTTACTGAGAGAGGATGGGCAGGGCGCAGGCGCTGGCGGCGGCGAGGGCGCCGGTGCCGATCAGGCGGGCTGCGGCGGCAAGGTCGGGCGCGAGGTAGCGGTCATCGCCGAGGGTGGCGACTTCGGCGCGCAGGCGGGCGATGACGGCTTGCAGCGGGGCAGAGGTGGGAAGGGGCGCGCGGAACTCGACCCCTTGGGCGGCGCAGATCGCCTCGACGCCGAGGATGGTGTTCAGGTTCTCCACCATGCGGCCAAGGCGGCGGGCGCCGTGGGCGGCCATGCTGACGTGGTCTTCCTGATTGGCCGAGGTGGGGGTGCTGTCGATCACCGTCGGATGGGCGAGGTGCTTGTTTTCGCTCATCAAAGCCGCGGTGGTGACTTCGGCGATCATCAGGCCGGAGTTGAGGCCGGGCTTCGGCGTGAGGAAAGCGGGCAGGTCGAAGCTGAGCGTCGGGTCCACCATCAGGGCGATGCGGCGCTGTGCGATGGCGCCGATTTCCGACAGCGCCATGGCGATCATGTCGGCGGCAAAGCCCACCGGCTCGGCGTGGAAATTGCCGCCCGAGACGATCTGGCCATCCGACAGCACCAGCGGGTTGTCGGTGGCGGCGTTGGCTTCGGTTTCAAGCGTGCGGGCGGCCATGCGCAGCACGTCCATCGCGGCGCCCGTCACCTGCGGCTGGCAGCGGATGCAATAGGGATCCTGCACGCGGGCATCGCCCTCGCGGTGGCTTTCGCGGATCACCGAGCCGTCGAGGAGGGCGCGCATGGCGGCGGCGGCCTCGATCTGGCCGGGCTGGCCGCGAAGGCTGTGAATCTCGGGATGCAGCGGCGCGGTGGAGCCCATGATGGCATCGGTCGAAAGCGCCGAGGTGACAAGGGCCGAGGTCGCCGCATTCCAGCCGCCGAAGAGGCCCGCCAGCGCGTAGGCCGTGGAAAACTGCGTGCCGTTGATCAGGGCGAGGCCCTCTTTCGGGCCAAGGGTGACGGGGGAAAGGCCAGCCATTGCAAGGGCTTCGGCGCCGGTCTTGATCTGGCCTGCGAATTCGGCCTCACCATGGCCGATCATCACGGCGGTCATATGGGCCAGGGGCGCCAGATCGCCCGAGGCGCCCACGGAACCTTGCGCCGGGATCACCGGGGTCACGCCCTTTTCCAGCATGGCTTCCAGCAGCGCCACAATTTCCCACCGCACGCCCGAGGCGCCGCGACCCAGCGACAGCAGTTTCAGCGCCATCATCAGGCGGGCGGTGGCGCGGGGCATGGGTTCGCCCACGCCGCAGCAATGCGACAGGATCAGGTTTTTCTGAAGCGTGGCCGTGTCTTGCGGTGCGATCTTGAGGCTTGCGAGCTTGCCGAACCCGGTGTTCACGCCGTAAACCGCCGTTCCGCCGGCTGCGGCGGTGGCGATGCGGGCGGCGGCGGCCTCAACGCCCGCGCGGGCCGAGGGGTGCAGGCGCGCGGGTGCTTCTTGCCGCCAGAGGCGTTCCAGCTGGGCAAGGGTGGTGGCGCCGGGGGTGAGGGTTTCAGGCGTCAAGACGGCCTCCGAAGATGCGGGCGTGAAGGGGCGTGGCCCCGATGCGGTAGGAAAGTTCGGCCGGGTGGCGGGCCTGCCAGAGGCAGAGATCGGCCAGTTGACAGGGCGCGATGGTGCCCCGGTCGGTCAGGCCCAGGGCGCGGGCGGCATGGGTGGTGGTGCCGGCCAGCGTCTCAAGCGGGGTCATGCGGAAGAGGGTGCAGGCCATGTTCATCGCCAGCGGCAAGGAGGCGATGGGGGCGGTGCCGGGGTTGAAATCGGTGGCCAAGGCCATCGGAACGCCCGCCGTGCGGAAGGCGGCAATCGGCGGGGCTTGCGTTTCGCGCAGGGTATAGAAGGCGCCGGGCAGGATCACCGCCACGGTGCCAGCGGCGGCCATGGCGGTGATGCCATCGGCGGCGATGTATTCGACATGGTCGGCGGAAAGGGCGCCCATGCGGGCGGCCAAGGCGGCGCCTTTCAGGTCGGAAAGCTGTTCGGCATGGAGTTTCAGGGGCAGGCCAAGGGCGCGGGCTTCGGTGAAGAGCCGCTCGACCTGTGCGGGCGAAAAGGCGATGCCTTCGCAGAAGGCGTCCACCGCGTCGATCAGACCTTCCGCATGGGCCTTATGCAGCGAGGGGATGGCAACCTCTTCGATGTAAGCATCGGCGCGGCCTGCATATTCCGGCGGCACGGCATGGGCGGCGAGGTGCGTGGTCAGAACCCGCAGCGGCCGGTGGGCGGCGATCCGGCGGGCGACGCGGAGCATCTTCAGCTCATCCGTCACGGTCAGGCCATAGCCCGATTTCACCTCGATCGTCGTGGCGCCGGCGGCGATCATCAGGTCGGCGCGGGCCAGAGCCTGTTCCAGCAATTCCGCCTCGCTGGCGGCGCGGGTGGCGCGGACGGTGGACAGGATGCCGCCGCCGGCGCGCGCCACCTCTTCATAAGAGGCGCCGTTCAGCCGCATCTCGAATTCCACCGCGCGGTCGCCAGCAAAGACGATGTGGGAATGGCAGTCGATCAGGCCCGGCGTCACCAGCCGTCCGCCGCAGTCATGGGCGGGCAGGCCGGACCAGGCCTCGGGCAGGGCATCCATCGGGCCGGCCCATGCGATGCGGTCGCCCTTTATGGCCACGGCGGCATCGGGGATCAGGCCGTAACCGTCTGTCATGGTCGCCAGCGTGGCATGGGTCAGCAGAATCGCCATAGGGCTTGCCTTATGTCTGATATTGAGGATAATATGTCTGCACATAATATCCGCTGTCAACCCCATGAGGATGCCATGACCGTGATCCATGCCGCGACCGCCCTTCTGTCCGATGGCTGGGCCAGCGATGTGCGGGTGGAACTGGCGGAAGGGCGGATCGCCCGTGTCACGGCCGGCGCCGCACCGCAGGGGCAGCGGGTGGATTGCCTGTTGCCGGCGCCGGTCAACCTGCATTCCCACGCCTTTCAGCGCGCGATGGCCGGGCTGACCGAACGGCGTGGCCCGGGGAACGACAGCTTCTGGACCTGGCGCGAGCTGATGTATCGCTTCCTGGGCCAGCTGACGCCCGAGGATGTCGGCGCAATCGCCGCCATGGTGATGATGGAGATGGCCGAAGCCGGCTATGCCGCGGTGGCCGAGTTCCACTATCTGCACCACGGCCCCGGCGGCGCGCGCTATGACGATCCGGCCGAGATGTCGGCGCGCATCGCCGCCGCAGCCGCACAGACCGGGCTGGGGCTGACGCTGCTGCCGGTGCTGTACGAACGGGGGGGCTGCGACGGCCGGGCGCTGAATGAGGGGCAGAAGCGCTTCGGCAACACGCCCGAGGGTTACGCGAAACTGTGGGAGGGGGCGGGCCGCGCGCTGCGCGATCTGCCCGGCGACAGCGTGCTGGGCGTGGCGCCGCATTCGCTGCGGGCGGCTTCGGCCTTTGGCATCCGGCTGGCGACGGGGCTTTGCCCGACCAGCCCGGTGCATATCCATGTGGCCGAGCAGGTGGCCGAAGTGGCCGAGGTGCAGGCGGCGACCGGCCTGCGCCCCGTCGAATGGCTGATGCGGCATGTCGAGCTTGGCCCGCGCTGGTGCCTGATCCACGCCACCCAGATGGAGCCTTTCGAGACCGAGGGGATGGCGCGCTCGGGCGCCGTGGCGGGGCTGTGCCCGATCACCGAAAGCAATCTGGGCGACGGCATCTTTGACGGCATGCGCTATCGCGCGGCGGGGGGCGTCTTTGGCGTGGGGTCGGATTCCAACGTGCGGATCGCGCTGGCCGAAGAGCTGCGGGTGCTGGAATATTCGCAGCGGTTGGCGGGGAAGGGGCGGGCGATGCTGGCAACGCAGGAGCGCAGCACTGGCCGGGTCTTGCTGGAAGTGGCGGCGCGGGGCGGGGCGGTGGCCGGCGGGCGTCAGGCCGGGGCGATCGCGCCGGGGCTGTGGGCCGACCTGACGGCGCTGGACCTGTCGGGCCCCGACATGGCGGGGCGGCAGGGGGATGCCATCCTCGACACCTGGATTTTCGCCGGCGATGACCGGCTGGTGGCCGAGGTCTGGTCGGCCGGGCGGCATCTGGTGACGGGCGGGCGGCATGTGGCGCGCGACGGCATCATCGCCGCCTACCGCGCCACCATGGCCCGTCTGGCCGAGGCGCTGTGATGGCGGGCTGGGAAGACATCCGCGCCGAGGTGCTGCGCCGCATCCGGGTGCGCGACTGGCCGCCGGGCGGGCTGATCCCCACCGAGGAAGACCTTGCGGCCGAATTCGGCGTGGCGCGGGCAACGGTGAACCGCGCGCTGCGCGATCTGGCCGAGGCGGGCGTGCTGGAGCGGCGGCGCAAGGCGGGCACGCGGGTTGCGCTGTTGCCGGTGCGCAAGGCGACGCTGGACATTCCGGTGATCCGGCAAGAGGTCGAGGCGCGGGGGCAGGCGCATTCCTTCCGGCTGCTGGAGCGGGTCGAGGGCGCGCCGCCGGTGCCGGTGGCCTCGCGCCTGGGGCTGGGGCCGGGGGCGCGGATGATCTGGCTTGAGACGCTGCATCTGGCGGACGGGCGGCCCTTCGTGCTGGAAAGCCGCTGGCTGAACCCCGCCGTCCTGCCGGCGCCGCTGCCGGATTTCGCGCAGGTCAGCGCGAATGAATGGCTGGTGGCGCATGTGGCCTATGCCACGGGCGACATTGCCTTTTCCGCCGAAGGGGCGGCCACGCGCGAGGCCGCCGCGCTGGGGGTGGCCGAGGGTGCGGCGCTGTTCGTGACCGAGCGGACGACCTGGACGGCCGAGGCCGCCATCACCTTCGTCCGCCTTGCCCACGCACCGGGCTACCGTCTGCAGACGATGGTGTGATGGCCGTAGGGTGCGTGTTCACACGCACCATGCCGGTTGCCGCACCTCATCCCTTACCATGGCGAAGGCCATCGCCTTCGCCACTTCCCGAGGTTTCCCTGCGGAACCGGACGGGCCTCAAAGGCCCGGCCAGCGCCCGCCCGCCCCTCGGCGGGCGCTTCTCGCCCGCCCAGTCGGGCGCCGGCCTCTGGCATTGCGTGACGGACCGTCTCGGGTTGACCCGGCGCGCGCGGGCGGGGCGAGGCGGTGCCTCGCCTTCCTCCGCCCGGACAGGTGTGGGGCTGGTGTAGGGTGCGTGTTCACACGCACCACTTCGGCCCGCCATGGCGAAGGCCATCGCCTTCGCCACTTCCCCACGGTCCCTCTGGCGAGGTCGGGCCTCAAAGGCCCGGCCAGCGCCCGCCCCGCCTATGGCGGGCGCTTCTCGCCCGCCGGGGCAGGCGCCGGCCTCTCGGGGTTCGTGCCGCACGGTCTCCGGTTGACCCGGCGCCAGCGGGCGGGGGCGAGGCGGTGCCTCGCCTTTTCCCGCCCGGACCGCCCCCTACGCCCGGATCGCGAAATGCTTCTGCATCGTACGCACCACGCGGCGGTAGCTGCGTTGGGTGCGGTGGCGCTGGTGCATCACGGCATAGACCGGCTGGCTGATCGGCTCGACATCCTCGACCACGGCAAAGCGCCCGCCGGCCACCATTTCGGCCGCCGTGGTATCCAGCACGAATCCCGCGCCGCCAAGGGCCGCCAGCAACTCGGCCATCGCCGCGTTCTGCCCGGTCGCCACCGGGGTCGCCACCATCTCCGGCAGGGCCTGGGCATGGGCCATGTCGAAGGCGGGCGAGAAGCTGGCGCGCACATAGCTGGCCGGCGACAGCGCCGCCCGCGCCGTTCCGGTCGAGGACACCAGCCGGTAATTCACCTCGCCCAGCGAGACGAAATGCAGGTCGGGCATCGGCTGGGGCGAGTAAAGCAGCGCAAAGTCCAGCGCCCCCCGCTGCACATCCTGACACATCTGGATCGAGTAATCGGGTTCAAAGTAAAAGGCGCTGTCCGGCACCGCCTTGCGGAAGACGGTCAGCCAGTTGCCGATCCGCCCCAGCGCCAGATCATGCTGGATGCCGATGCGCAGGGTCACCGCCGCCGTGCCGGACGGCGCGACCGACCGCTGCGCCTCGGTCCAGGCATGGCGCAACCCGCGCGCATGGGCCTGAAACTTCAGCCCCTCGGTCGTCAGCTGCGTTCCGGCGCGGGAACGGGAAAACAGCCGCCCCCCCACTGCCTCTTCCAGCGCCAGAACCCGGGCGGAAACCGTGGACTGGGTGACCCCCATCCGTTCGGCGGTGCGGTGGAAACTGCGGGTTTCCACAAGGTCAAGGAATGTATCGAGAAGCTCGATCTGCATGCGTGGCTGCCCCTGATCGTTTTTTCCGATCATTAGGCCAGAGGCGCTGCGATTGAAAGGAAAAACCGCCCGGCAGATACTCGCGCCGAAAGACGGGAGGCATCATGAGCGATTTTCCGGCAACGGCGCGGGTCGTGATCATCGGCGGCGGCGCGGTGGGGGCCTCAAGCCTTTACCATCTGGCCAAGGCGGGCTGGACGGATTGCGTTCTGCTGGAGAAGAACGAACTGACCGCAGGCAGCACCTGGCATGCGGCGGGCAACGTGCCGACCTTCTCCTCCAGTTGGTCGATCATGAACATGCAGCGCTATTCGGCCCAGCTTTACCGCGGGCTTGGCGAGGCGGTCGATTATCCGATGAACTACCATGTCACCGGCTCGGTCCGCCTGGGCCACAGCCGCGCGCGGCTGCAGGAGTTTCAGCGCGTCGTCGGCATGGGCCGCTATCAGGGGATGGACCTGAACATCGTCGGCCCCGAGGAACTGAAGCGGCTTTACCCCTTCGTTTCCACCCATGACCTGACCGGCGCGCTGCATGATCCCTATGACGGCGACATCGACCCCGCGCAGCTGACGCAGGCGCTGGCCAAGGGCGCGCGGATGATGGGCGCGCGGATCGAACGGTTCTGCCCGGCAACCGGCGTGCGGCGCGAGGGCGGCGAATGGGTGGTTTCGACCCCCAAGGGCGAGATCCGCTGCGAGATCGTGGTGAACGCCGCCGGCTATTACGCGCGTGAGGTCGGCAAATGGTTCGGCCGCGACCTGCCGATGATGGTGATGAGCCATCAGTACATGCTGTTCGACACCATCCCCGAGCTGGAAAGCTGGACGGCCGAAAGCGGCCACAAGCTGCCCCTGCTGCGCGACGTGGACAGCTCTTACTACCTGCGGCAAGAGAAGATGGGCTTCAACCTTGGCCCCTATGAGGGCAACTGCAAGGCCCATTGGGTGACGCCTGATGATCCGTTCCCCGAGGATTTCAGCTTCCAGCTGTTCCCCGACGATCTGGAGCGGCTGGAATGGCATATCGCCGATGCCATGGCGCGGGTGCCGCTTCTGGAAAAGGCGGCGCTGACCAAGGTGATCAACGGGCCGATCCCCTATACGCCGGACGGCAACCCGCTGATCGGGCCGATGCCCGGCGTGCCGAACGCGTTTGAGGCCTGCGTCTTCACCTTCGGCATCTGTCAGGCGGGGGGCGCCGGCAAGGTGCTGGCCGAATGGGTGACCGAAGGCGCGACCGAATGGGACATGTGGTCCTGCGACCCGCGCCGCTTCACCGGGTTCGAGGATGAAGCCTATTGCGTGAAGAAGGGGATGGAGGTCTATGGCCACGAATACGCCATCCACTTCCCCCACCATGTCTGGCCCGAGGGCCGGATGAAAAAGCTTTCCGCCGTGCATGACCGCACCGCGGCGCTGGGCGCGCAGTTCGGCCCCTACAACGGCTGGGAACGCGCGCTGTGGTATGCGGCCCCGGGCGATGACACCAGCGAGGCGGCGCAGCGGACCTGGGACCGCGAGGGACCGTGGTTCCGCGCGGTGAAGGCCGAATGCGCGGCGGTGCGCGACGCGGCGGGCATTCTGGACCTGCCGGGCTTCAGCCGGTTCAGGTTGTGGGGGCCGGGCGCCGCGGCTTGGCTTTCTCGCCAGATCACCGGGAAGCTGCCGTCTGTGGGCAGAATGGGACTGGCTTACTTTGCTGATGAAAAAGGCCGGATCGTCACCGAGATGTCGGTCGCGCGGCTGGACGATGATGAGTTCTGGCTGATTACGGCTGCTACTGCTCAGAAGCACGACAAAGAATGGCTCAAGAAGCACCTCGATGCCGAGCTGAACCTGAAAGACGACTCGAAGAACTGGTCGACGCAAATCCTGACCGGCCCCAAGGCCCGAGAAATCCTTCAGGGGATAACCGACGCGGACCTCAGCTTGCCTTGGCTGACTTGGCAGTGGGCCAAGATTGCCAACCGGGAAGTGATGCTTATGCGTGTTTCCTTCGCCGGTGAACTTGGGTGGGAAATCCACTCTGGTGTAAGCGATACTCCGGTCATCTGGGATGCGGTGATGGCCGCCGGGGCGCCGCTTGGGCTGAAGCCCTTCGGCATGTTCGCGCTGAACAGCCTGCGGGTGGAAAAGGGCTATCGCACCTGGAAGGGCGATCTGTCCACCGATTATACCGTGCTGCAGGGCGGGCTGGAGCGGTTTGTGGACTGGACAAAGCCCGATTTCCGCGGCCGCGCCGCGCTTGCGGCGGAAAAGCAGCGCGGGGTGACCAAGCGCTTCTGCACGCTGGTGATCGAGGCCGGCGATCAGGATCCGCCCTACATGTCGACGATCTGGGCGGGCGATCAGGTGGTGGGCGAGGTGACCAGCGGCTACTGGGGCCACCGGGTGGGGGCCTGCATCGGCCTTGGCATGCTGCGCGCCGACCTGAACCGGCCGGGGCAGGCGCTTGAGGTGGAAATCTTCGGCACCCGCCACCGGGCGGTGGTGCAGGAGGATGCGCCGCTGTGGGACGCGAAGAACGAGCGCATCCGCGCGTGACGGCCGGCGGACCGGGGGTTTCACACCCCCGGACCCCCGTGGGATATTTTGGGACAGATGAAAGACGGCAAGATGGCGGGCATTCCGGAACGGGCGCGGGCGGTGGTGATCGGGGGCGGCGTCTCGGGCTGCTCGGTGGCCTATCATCTGGCAAAGGCGGGCTGGGAGGTGGTGCTGCTGGAAAGGAAGCGCCTGACCTCAGGCACGACCTGGCATGCGGCGGGGCTGATCGGGCAGTTGCGCGCCAACCAGAACATGACGCGGCTGGCCAAGTATTCGGCCGAGCTTTACTACCGGCTTGAGGCCGAGACCGGGGTGGCCACGGGCATGAAGCGCGTGGGGTCGATGACCGTGGCGCTGACGCCCGACCGGATGGAAGAGATTGCCCGGCAGGCCACCATTGCCTCGATCTTCGGGGTCGAGGTGCATCGCATCGGGCCGTCCGAGATCAAGGCGCTTTATCCGCATCTGAACACTGAAGGCGTGGTGGGCGGCGTGCATCTGCCGAATGACGGCCAGTGCGACCCGGCCAATATCGCCATGGCGCTGGCCAAGGGCGCGCGGATGGCCGGGGCGAAGATATTCGAGAACGTCAAGGTGACGCGGGTGACCGAGGCCGCCACGGCGAACGGCGGGCGGCGGGTGACGGGCGTGGCCTATGAAAGCGCCGAAGGCCCGGGCACGATTGCCGCCGATGTGGTGGTGAACTGCGGCGGCATGTGGGGCCGGGACCTCGCGGCGCAGAACGGGGTGACGGTGCCGCTGCATGCGGCCGAGCATTTCTATCTGGTGACCGAGCCGATTGCCGGTCTGGGCGACATGCCGGTGCTGCGGCTGGTCGATGAATGCGCCTATTACAAGTCGGATGCCGGCAAGATGATGCTGGGGGCCTTCGAGCCCAAGGCGAAACCCTGGGGCATGGGCGGCATCCGCGAGGATTTCGAGTTCGACACCCTGCCCGAGGACTGGGATCATTTCATGCCGATCCTGGAAATGGCCATGCACCGCATGCCGATGTTCCAGACCGCCGGCATCCACACCTTCTTCAACGGGCCGGAAAGCTTTACCCCCGATGACCGCTATTACCTTGGTCCGGCGCCGGAACTGGGCGGCTATTGGGTGGCGGCGGGGTATAACTCGATCGGGATCATCTCATCCGGCGGCGCCGGCATGGCGCTGGCGCAGTGGATCACCGAGGGCGAGCCGCCCTTTGACCTGTGGGATGTGGATATCCGCCGCGCCCAGCCCTTCCAGAAGAACCGCCGTTACCTGAAGGAGCGGGTGAGCGAGACGCTGGGCCTGCTTTACGCTGACCATTACCCCTACCGGCAGGTCGTCACCAGCCGGGGGGTGCGGCGCAGCCCGCTGCATGACCATCTGAAGGCCGCCGGCGCGGTGTTCGGTGAGGTGGCGGGGTGGGAGCGGGCGAACTGGTTCGCGCGCCCGGGGCAAGAGCGGGAATACCGCTATTCCTGGGGCCGGCAGAACTGGTTCGACAACCAGCGCGACGAACATATGGCGGTGCGGACGGGGGTTGGCCTGTTCGACATGACCAGCTTCGGCAAGATCCGGGTCGAGGGGCGCGATGCCTGCCGCTTCCTGAACCGGGTCTGTTCGGCGCAGATGGATGTGGCCGAAGGGCGGGTGGTTTACACCATGTTCCTGAACCCGCGCGGCGGGATCGAGGCCGACCTGACGGTGACCCGGCTGTCGGAGCGGGCCTATATGCTGGTGGTGCCGGGGGCGACGCTGCAGCGCAATCTGGCCTGGCTGCGCGACCATGTCGGCGAGGATTTCGCCACGATCACCGATGTCACGGCGGCCGAGGCGGTGTTGTGCGTGATGGGGCCGAAGGCGCGCGATCTGATGCAGGCGGTCAGCCCGGACGATTTCTCGAACGCGGGCCACCCCTTTGGCACGGCGCGCGAGATCGAGATCGGCATGGGGATCGCCCGGGCGCAGCGGGTGACCTATGTGGGGGAACTGGGCTGGGAAATCTATCCCTCGGCCGATCAGGCGGCCCATGTGTTCGAGACGCTGGCCGAGGCCGGGGCGGGACTGGGGCTGAAGCTGTGCGGGCTGCATGCGCTGGACAGCTGCCGGATCGAGAAGGCCTATCGCCACTGGGGCCATGACATCACCGACGAAGATCATGTGCTGGAGGCGGGTCTGGGCTTTGCCGTCAGCCGGAAGAAGGCCGAGTTCATCGGGCGCGAGGCGGTTCTGCGCCGGGAAGAGACGGGGCTTTCCCGCCGGCTGATGCAGTTCCGGCTGAAAGACCCGGCGCCGCTGTTGTTCCATAACGAGGCGTTGGTGCGGGACGGAAAGATCGTCGGCCCCGTCACCAGCGGCAACTATGGCCATGCCTTGGGCGGGGCGATTGCCATGGGCTATGTGCCCTGCGCCGGCGAAAGCGACGCATCCCTTCTGGGCGCGCGCTATGAGATCGAGGTGGCGGGGGTGCGGCATGAGGCCGTCGCTTCGCTGGCACCGATGTATGATCCGAAATCGGAACGGGTCCGCATGTGACGGGCGGCGGAACCGGGGGGTTTTGCACCCCCCGGACCCCCCGCAGGATATTTAGGGACAGATGAAAGGGCTGGCGATGAGCGGGATCGGGGATGTCTGTGCGCCGGAGGGGGCGCGGCGGTCGGCGCGGGCCGGGGGGCGGGCGGCGCGGGTGGCGATGCGGGCCGCGCCTTTGGCCGAGGATGTGCGGCCGGTCCGGCCGGGCATGCCGGGCGGGCAGTACAACCCCCTGACGCCGGCCGGCATGGACCAGATTCATCAGGCGGCGCTGCAGGCGCTTGAGGAAATCGGCCTGTCGCAGGCCCCCGAGAGCGGGGTCGAGATTCTGACCGGGGCCGGCGCGGTGCTGGGCGATGACGGGCGCATCCGCTTTCCGCGCGCGCTGGTCGAGGACATGCTGGCGGTGGCGGCGCGGGATATCACGCTGTTTGCGCGCGATCCCAAACACGACCTGCACTTGAGCGGAACGAATGTTCACTTTGGCACGGCCGGGGCGGCGGTGCATATCGTGGATCCGGTGACGCTGGACTACCGCGATTCCACCGCGCAGGACCTTTATGACGCGGCGCGGCTGGTGGACAATCTGGACAACATCCATTTCTACCAGCGCACCATGGTCTGCCGTGACGTGCTGGACAATTTCGACATGGACGTGAACACGCTTTACGCCTGTCTGGCCGGCACCACGAAACATGTCGGCACCTCGTTTTCCGACCCTTCGCATGTCGCGGGCTGCTTTGACCTGCTGCACATGGTGGCGGGCGGGGAAGAGGCGTGGCGCGAACGGCCCTTCGTTTCCAACTCGAACTGCTTCGTCGTGCCGCCGATGAAATTCGCCGAGGAATCCTGCAAGACCATGGAGGATTGCATCCGGCGCGGCATGCCGATGCTGCTCTTGAGCGCGGGGCAGGCGGGGGCGACGGCGCCGGCGCCGATTGCGCTGACCATCGTGCAGGCGGTGGCGGAATGTCTGGCGGGCGTGGTCTATGTGAACGCGATCAAAAAGGGCGCCCCGGCGATCTTCGGCACCTGGCCCTTCGTCAGCGACCTGCGCACCGGCGCCATGTCGGGCGGCAGCGCGGAACAGGCGCTGCTGACGGCGGGCTGCGCGCAGATGCACCGCTTCTACGGACTGCCCGGTGGAGCGGCGAGCGGCATTTCGGATTCCAAGCTGCCCGACATGCAGGCGGGATGGGAGCAGGGCATCACCAATGCGCTGGCCGGCCTGTCGGGCCTGAACATGTGCTATGAGGCGGTGGGCATGCATGCTAGCCTTCTGGGCTTCTGTCTGGAAAGCCTTGTGCTGGGCGACGACCTTCTGGGGCAGGTGATGCGTCTGGTGCGCGGCATCGACGTGACGCCCGACAGCACCAGCATCGAGGCGATGAAAGAGGTCTGCCTGGGCGGGCCGGGGCATTACCTGGGCAGCGAGCAGACGCTGAAGCTGATGCAGACCGAATACATCTATCCCAAGGTCGGCAACCGGATGAGCCCCAAGGAATGGAACGAGGCCGGCAAGCCGCTGTTGCTGGACACCGCGATCCGGCGCAAGAATGACATCCTGTCGAAAGCCGGCTGCGTCATCGACCCCCAGATCGATGCCATGGTCCGCGCCAGCTACAACATCCATTTCAGGTGAGGTCGCCATGATCCCGGCAAACATGGAGAAATTCTACATCGGCGGAGCGTGGACGGAACCCGCCTCGGCGGTGCGGCTGGGGGTCGAGAACCCGGCGACCGAAGAGATCGTGGCGCAGGTCGCGCTGGGCAATCAGGACGATATCGACCGGGCGATTGCGGCGGCCCGCGCCGCCTTTGCCGGCTGGACGGTGCGCCCCGTGGCCGAGCGCATCGCCGTCGTGAAGCGCATCCTTGAGGTCTATAACGCGAAGTATGAGGAATTCGCGCAGGTCATGTCGGCCGAGATGGGGGCGCCCATCGAATGGGCGCGCGGCGCGCAGGCCTGGGCCGGTCAGGTGCATATCGAAAGCACCATCCGGGCCGCCGAAGAGATGCAGTGGGAATACATGCGCGGTTCGACCCGGATCGTGCTGGAGGGGATCGGGGTCTGCGCGCTGATCACGCCGTGGAACTGGCCGATGAACCAGATCGCCTGCAAGGTGGCGCCGGCGCTGGTGGCGGGCTGCACCATGGTGCTGAAGCCGTCGGAAATCGCGCCGATGTCGGGGGTGCTGTTCGCGCAGGTCTGCCATGAGGCCGGGGTGCCGGCGGGCGTCTTCAACATGGTCAACGGCACCGGGCCTGAGGTGGGGGCACGCATGTCCAGCCACCCCGAGGTGGATATGGTCAGCTTTACCGGCTCGACCCGGGCGGGCACGGCGGTGGCGGCGGCGGCGGCGCCCACGGTGAAGCGGGTGGCGCAGGAACTGGGCGGCAAGTCGCCCAACATCATCCTGCCCACGGCCGATCTGGAGTCGGCGGTGAAGGCGGGCGTCGAGGGCTGCTTTGGCAACACCGGGCAAAGCTGCGATGCGCCGACGCGGATGTTCGTTCCTCGCAGCCAGCACGATCAGGCCTTGGTCCATGCGGCCGAGGCGGCGGCGGCCGTGGTGGTGGGTGACACGCAGGACACGGCCACCACAATGGGGCCGCTGGTCTCAAAGCTGCAGTTCGACAAGGTGCAGCGGCTGATCCAGGCCGGGATCGACGAAGGGGCAACGCTGGTCGCCGGCGGTATCGGCCGCCCGGTGGGGGTGAACCGGGGCTGGTATGTGCGCCCGACGATCTTCGGCAATGTCACCAATGACATGACCATCGCGCGCGAGGAAATCTTCGGCCCGGTGCTGTCGATCCTGCCCTACGATACGATTGATGATGCGGTGGCGATGGCGAATGACACGCCCTATGGCCTTGCCGCCTATATCGCCGGCCCGGTCGAGGATGCCAAACCCGTGGCGCGGCGGCTGCGGGCGGGGACGGTGAACCTGAATTATCCGGCCTGGGACACGTTCGCGCCCTTCGGCGGCTACAAGCAGTCGGGCAACGGCCGCGAATATGCCGACTGGGGCATCCATGACTTCTGCGAGGTCAAAGGCATCGTCGGCTGGGGGGAATGACCGGGCCAGAGGGGCCCGCGTCGGCGGCCGCAGCGCGCGGCCGGTTGGAGGATGGAATGCGATACGGTTATGTCGGCCTTGGCAATCTGGGCGGTCATCTGGCGGCCAGCCTGATCCGGGCGGGGCACGAACTGGTGGTCTTTGACCGCGATCCGGCGCTGGCGGCGCGTCACCGCGACATGGGGGCTTCGGTGGCGGGATCGCTGGCCGAGGTGGCGGAACGTTCCGACCATGTGTTCACCTGCCTGCCCTCGCCTGCGGCATCCGAGGCGGTTCTGGCGCTTTTGCTGACGGCGATGAAGCCCGGCGCGACCTGGATCGAGAACTCGACGCTGGGCCGGGATGACGTGCTGCGGCTGGCCGGGCTGGCGCGCACCGGCGGGGTGCGGATGCTGGAAGCGCCGGTGACCGGCGGCGTGCATCTGGCGGCGCGGGGCGAGATTACCGTGCTGGCGGGCGGCGATGCCGACCTGTTCCAGATGCACCGCCCGGCGCTGGAGGCGATCGGCAACCGCATCTTCCACATGGGTCCCTTGGGCAGCGCGGCGGTGATCAAGGTGATCACCAACATGCTGGCCTTCATCCATCTGGTTGCCGATGGCGAGGCCTTGATGCTGGCCAAACGCGGCGGGCTGGACCTGAAGACCGCGTGGGAGGCGATTGCGGCCTCGTCCGGCACCAGTTTCGTGCATGAGACCGAGGGCCAGCTGATCCTGAACGGCAGCTATGACATTGCCTTCACCATGGATCTGGCGCTGAAGGATCTGGGCTTTGCCATGGGCTTCGGCCGCGAATTCGGTGTGCCGCTGGATCTGGCCAGCCAGACCCTGCAGACCTTCATGAAGGGCCGCGCGGTCTATGGCGGCGGGGCGCAGTCGACGCAGATCGTCAAGCTGCTGGAAGATGCGCTGGGCACCGACCTGCGGGCCGAAGGCTTTCCGTCGCGGCTGGAATAGGCGGGCTCAGATCACCGGCACCGTTTCGGGCACGATGTTGTCGATGCGGTGGGCATTGCAGATCGTGTGCCAGGCGGAGCCGTCAAAGGCTTCAAGCGTGATCAGCAGGGCCGAGGGCAGGTGCTGTTCGGCCTCGATCACCGCGCGCTGATCGGCAGTGGTGCAGGCGGCCAGCGCGGTGGCGCGCCCCGGCGTCATGCCGACGGCGCCGGTCATCTGGATGGTGTAGCGCACCGGGATGCCGTTCTGCACAAGGTCTTTCAGAAAGCGCTCGACCTCGCGCGCCATCTGGGTGTTGGCATCGGCGGCGAAGGGCACCACGTTCTTCACATCCGCCCCGCTGCCGTTGACCTGATGGTTCAAGAGATGGGCCAGGACGTAATGGGTCTTCTTGCCGATCTTGCCACCCGCGCCGACATGGCGGCGCTTCTTCAGCGCCCCCCACATCGGCGCCAGCCCCGCGATGGCCTGCTGGTCGGGCTGCGATCCGAAGGCATCGGCGCCGTAAAGGCTGGGGTCGGGCAGATAGCTGAGGACCCCGGTCGTCACCAGCCCCGTGCCCATGCCATGCGCGGTTGAGGGCGGGTTCAGCGTGACCTTCGACACCTCGACCAGATGATGCGCCGCGGCCACCTTGCGGATGCGCTTGGCCAGCGCCTGCACCGGCGATCCGCCCTTGCGGTTGTAGATGTCGAAATCCGACATGATCGCGCCATGCGCCGCACCGACGAAGGCCGCCCCCTCGCTGAGCCCGACCGAGAAATCCTGCCCGTCGATGATGATGCGGCCCCAGTGGTCCTGATAATCGGCGCCGCCCAGCAGCGCGTGGCATTCGGCCACCAGCTTGGCCAGATCGGTTTCCATCTCGCGGACCAGCTCTTCCCACAGCCGCAGCTCGGATGAGGATTTCAGCGGAAAGCTCCCCCGGCGCAGAATGGCCTTCAGGGCGTCGGAAAGGGGCATCGCGTGCCTCATGCAATGGGATTGGGGAAAATGACCTTGGGCCAAGCTTGCGGCTTTCCCGCCCGGGTTGCAAGCCTTTCCCAAAGGGCCGCCGCGCCGCGCCCGTCGCCGGACAGGCAGCGGGAAATGGGCGGGAAAGGAGAAAGCCCGCCGCCGGGCCTTGACCTTCCGCGCCGAGGGGGCCTTATTCCCAGACAGACGCACGGCACCGAACAGGAGATTTGCCATGGCTTTCACCCTTCCCGATCTTCCCTATGCCCATGATGCGCTGGCTTCCCTCGGCATGTCGAAGGAGACGCTGGAATATCACCACGACCTGCACCACAAGGCCTATGTCGACAACGGCAACAAGCTGCTGGTCGCGTCGGAATATGAGGCGATGAGCCTCGAAGACATCATCACCAGCACCTATCAGGCCGGTGCGGTGGCGCAGAGCGGCCTGTTCAACAACGCCTCGCAGCACTGGAACCACAACCTGTTCTGGGAAGTGATGGGTCCGGGCGAAGCCAAGAAGATGCCGGGCGAGCTGGAACTGGCGCTTGCCGAAAGCTTCGGTTCGGTCGCAAAGTTCAAGGAAGATTTCGCCGCCGCCGGCGCCGGTCAGTTCGGCTCGGGCTGGGCGTGGCTGGTCAAGGACAAGGACGGCGCGCTGAAGGTGACGAAGACCGAAAACGGCGTGAACCCGCTGTGCTTCGGCCAGACCGCGCTTCTGGGCTGCGACGTGTGGGAGCATTCCTACTACATCGACTTCCGCAACAAGCGCCCGGCCTATCTGACCAACTTCCTGGACAAGCTGGTGAACTGGGAAGCGGTCGCGGCCAAGCTGTGATCGGCGCCAAGGCGTGATACTCGGCCCGCCCGGAGATGCTCCGGGCGGGCCTTTTCAATGGGTTCCGTGATGACAGCCGCGCGTTCCGGTGTCTGGATGGTTCTGGCGGCCTGTGTCGTCTGGGGCCTGGCGCCGATGTATTACCGCCATCTGGGCCGCGTTCCCGCGCCCGAGAGGATGGCCCACCGCACGATCTGGTCGCTGGTGTTCTTCGGCGCCATGCTGGCGGTGCAGGGGCGGCTGGGGGGCGCTGCTGGGCCTGTGGCGCAACCCCGAGTTCGGGCGGATCGCCCTGGCCTCGGCGCTGATCAGCTTCAACTGGTTCGTCTTCATCTGGGCGGTGCAGCAGGGCCACGCGGTTGAGGCGGGGCTGGCCTATACATCTTTCCCCTGATGGCCGTGGTTCTGGGCGTGGCGACGCTGGGCTGGCTGACCTGGCTTGAGGTCGCGGGGCGGGGCGCCTTCGGCCATGACGCCGGGGCGACGGCGCTGTTGCCGGTCGCCGGGCTGATCACCGCCGGCCCGCTGATCCTGTTTTCATGGGGCGCGCAACGGGTGCGGCTGTCGACGCTGGGTCTGGTGCAATACCTGAACCCCACGCTGCAGATCGGCTCCGCCACGCTGATCATGGGCGATGCCTTCACCCCCTGGCACGCCGCCGCGCTGGCGCTGATCTGGGCGGCGCTGGTGCTTTATTCCGCCGAGGGCTGACGGCAGGAGCGGGGGTAAGGCCCGGCCTTCAGATGGGATGGCTTCGGGGGCGGTGCGTGCAAGCACGCACCCTACGGCGGCCCCGGGGGCCAAGCGCGCCGCAGGATCAGCCGCGCAGCAGGCGGCGGGCCTGATCGCGGGTTGCGTCATCCACGCGGACGGCGCCGGCCACCCGCTCCAGCGCGGCACGGCGCAGCCCGGCCTTCAGGATGGCGCGGGCGGAGTTCACCCTTGTGCGGCAGGCCGTGGGCTGCCAGCCGGTCGTCAGGTGCAGGGCCTCGGCCGCCGTTGCCGCGTCCTGCCGGCCTTCCCAAAGCGCCATATGCGCGACGAAGGCGGTCATGCCGACCGACTGCAGGGCGCGCATCATCTGGTCTTCCGTCACCCCAGCACCTCCGCCAGAACCGCCTCGGCTTCGGCCACGCCGGGGACGACCCGGAACAGGGTCAGCATGGAGGGGTCGGCGAAGCCTTCGGCGACGATGTGATCAAGAAGTCCGATCAGCGGCTGCCAGTATCCGGCCACGTCGATCAGCAGGATGGGCTTTCGGTGCAGGCCGATCTGCGCCCAGGTCAGCACCTCGAAAAACTCATCCAGGCTGCCCGCCCCGCCCGGCAGCACCACCACCGCGTCCGAGTTCATGAACATGACCTTCTTGCGTTCGTGCATGTCCTCGGTCACCACGAACTGCGTCAGGTCGCGGCGGCCCTGTTCGCGCCCGATCAGGTGAACCGGGATCACCCCCATCGCCCGGGCGCCGGCGCCTTGGGCCGCGCGCGCCACCTCGCCCATGATGCCCACATCGCCCGCACCATAGACCAGCCGCCAGCCGCGCGCCGCGATCATCGCCCCCAGCGCCCGCGCCGCTTCGGCATGGGCGGGGTTGCGGCCGGGGCGCGCGCCGCAGAAGACACAGATCGAGGCGGGATGGGCGGGCATGGCGGCGACTCGTCGGAAATCAGTTGCGTTCTTCGGGTCTATCGGGGTTCCTAGGCGAAGGAAAGCAGCCGCCGGGAACAGGCGGCGCGGCACCCGGGGGAAGGCATGGCGGAAGATGCGGGAATAAGCGGCGCGGCGAAGGCGGCGCTTGGCGTGGGCGCTGCGGTGGTGGTCGCGGTGGGGGGCTGGTTCGCCCTGCCGCACGGTGAAGCGCCGCCCGCCGATCCGCCGGCACAGGTGGCGTCCGAGCCTGCGGCGGCGCCCGAAGCGGCAGCGGAACCGGCGGCGGAACCTGCTGCCGAACCCGTGGCAGAACCTGCGCCCGAAGCCGCAACCGAAACCGCCGAAGCCGCGCCGGAACCTGCCCCCGAACCCGCCGCCCCCGCAGAACCGCCTGCCGCGCCCGAGGCCCCGGCCTTTGATCTGGTCCGGGTGGAAGCCGATGGCGCCGCCACCGTGGCGGGCCGCGCGGCGCCCGGCGCCGGGGTGTCGCTGCGCATCGACGGGGCCGAGGTGGCGGCCACCACGGCGGACGGGCAGGGGCGCTTTGCCGCGCTGTTCACGTTGCCGCCCTCGGACCTGCCGCGCCTTCTGCAGCTGGTGATGCTGCTGGACGGTGCCGAGGTGCCGGCGCCCGAGATGGTGGCCATCGCCCCCATCGCCGCGCCCCTGCCCGAAGCCACGGCAGAGGCCACGGCCGAGCCCGCCCCCCCCGCCCCGGCCGAGGCGCCGGCGGCGCTTCTGGTGACCGAAGACGGCGTGGCGGTGATGCAGCCCGCCGAAGACCTGCCGCCCGAAATGGCGGGGCAGCTGATGATCGAAACCATCGCCTACACGCCCGAAGGGGCGGTGCAGCTGGGCCTTCTGGGCACACCGGGGCAGCTGGTGCGCATCTATCTGGACAATGTGCTGCTGACCGAGGTGACCTCGGAAACCGCGCGCTGGCAGGTGACGCTGCCCGAGATTGCGCCGGGCATCTACACCCTGCGCGCCGACCAGATCGGCGCGGATGGCAAGGTGACCTCGCGGTTCGAAACCCCCTTCAAGCGCGAAACGCCCGAGGCGCTGGCCGCCGTGTTGGGTCAGCCCGCCCCGGCGGCCGAGCCCGCTGCGGCCGCCCCGGAAGCGGCCCCGGCTGAGGTTGCCGCCGCCGAACCCGCGGCTCCCGAGGCGTCAGCCCCGGCGGCCGAACCCGCCCCCGCTGAACCCGCGCCAACCGAACCGGCCCCGGCAGAACCCGCCCTGGCTGCAACGGCAACTGCCGAACCTGCGCCGGCGGCACCCGCCGAAACGCCCGCAGCGCCGGATCCCGCCCCGGCTGAGGTTGCCACCGCCGAACCCGCACCCGCCCCTGAACCGGCCCCGGAACCGGCGGCCGAACCCGTGGCCCCGCCGCCGCCCGTCACGGTGACGGTGCAGCCCGGCTTCACCCTGTGGGGGATTGCCAAGGAAAACTTCGGCGACGGCGTGCTTTATGTGCAGGTGTATGAGGCCAACCGCGACAAGATCCGTGACCCCGACCTGATCTATCCCGGTCAGGTCTTCACGATCCCCGGCGCACCCTGAGCCTGATCGCCGTCCGCGCGGCCCTTCACATGGACGCGCGGCGGCAGGTCGTTCTTCCTCCGGCAGCAGGCCACCACCTCGGGGTGTTCCATGCAGCAGTCGTTCAGCAGGAAGGCGATGGTGCCGCCCAGGCCCGCCGCATCGACCGAATAGAACACGTTGCGCGCCACCTTGCGCGACCGCACCAGCCCCGCCTGTTCCAGCTGCGCCAGATGGAACGACAGGCGCGAGGCCGCAAGCCCCAGCGCACGGCCGATCTCACCGGCGGCCAGACCCTGCTCGCCCGCCGGCATCAGCTGACGCACCAGCGCCAGCCGGTCTTCATTGGCCAAGGCCTGCAGGGCGGTGAGGGCTTTACTCTGCTCCATCCTTCAACTACTCATGAACAGTTGAACAATCCAGCCATACCCCGGACCCGCCCTGCAATCAACCTGCCGTGGTCCAAGGACGCCAAGAATGCGAAAAAATACCGCCACAAGCGCCGATCAGGCCGAAACCGAAGCTTCGGGCTGGCAGACGCTGCGCCGCGTGCTGCCCTATCTCTGGCCCGACGGCATGACCTGGGTGAAACGCCGGGTGGTGATCGCGCTGGTGATGCTGCTGGTGGCCAAGATCGTCTCGATCTCGACCCCCTGGCTTTACAAGCTGGCGGTGGACCGGCTGACGGGGCCGGCGCCCGATGCCGGCACGGCGCTGGCCTTCGGCGCGGTCGGGCTGGTGCTGGCCTACGGGCTGGCGCGCTTCGGCGCGGTGGCCTTCGGCGAACTGCGCGACGCGGTCTTCGTCAAGGTCGGCCAGCGGGCGCTGCGGCAACTGGCGCTGGAAACCTTCACCCATATCCACCGCCTGTCGCTGCGCTACCACATCACCCGCAAGACCGGCGGGCTGTCGCGCATCATCGAACGCGGGGTGAAGGGCGTCGATTTCCTGCTGCGCTTCATGCTGTTTTCCATCGGGCCGCTGATCCTGGAACTGTCGATGGTGGCGGTGATCTTCGCGGTGGTCTTCGGCTGGCAATATGCGGCGGTGGTTCTGGTGACCATCGCGCTTTACGTCACCTTCACCTTCAAGGTCACCGAATGGCGCGTCCGCATCCGGCGCGAGATGAACGACCAGGACACCGACGCCAACCAGAAGGCCGTCGACTCGATGCTGAACTTCGAGACGGTGAAGTACTTCAACGCCGAGGGCTGGGAAGCCGCGCGCTATGACCGCGCGATGGAGCGGTATGAGGCGGCGGCGGTCAAGACCGGACAGTCGCTGGCGCTTCTGAACGCCGGGCAAAGCCTGCTGATCACCGCCGGTCTGGTCATCGTCATGGCGATGGCCGCGCGCGGGGTGCAGGCCGGAGCGCTGACCGTGGGCGATTTCGTCATGGTCAACGCCTACATGATCCAGATCACCATGCCGCTGAACTTCCTGGGCACGGTTTACCGCGAAATCCGTCAGGCGCTGGTCGACATGGGCCAGATGTTCGGCCTGCTGTCGCAGCCGGCCGAGGTGATCGACGCACCCGGCGCGCCGGCGCTGAAGGTGACGGCCGGAGAGATTGTCTTCGACAACGTGGTCTTCGCCTATGAACCGACGCGGCCGATCCTGAAAGGCGTCTCGTTCACCCTGGCGCCGGGGCAGAAGATCGCGCTGGTCGGCGCGTCGGGTTCCGGCAAATCGACCATCGGGCGGCTGCTCTTCCGCTTCTACGACGTGCAGGGCGGGGCCATCCGCATTGACGGGCAGGATATCCGCAGCGTGACGCAGGACAGCCTGCACGGCTCGATCGGCATGGTGCCGCAGGATACCGTGCTGTTCAACGACACCGTGGGTTACAACATCGCCTACGGCCGCCCCGGCGCCTCGCAGGATGAGATCGAGGCGGCGGCGAAGGCGGCGAACATCCACAACTTCATCGCCTCGCTGCCCGAAGGCTATGAGACGCGGGTGGGCGAACGCGGGCTGAAGCTGTCGGGCGGTGAAAAGCAGCGCGTGGGCATTGCACGCACGCTGCTGAAGAACCCGCCGGTTCTGGTGCTGGATGAGGCGACAAGCGCGCTGGACACCCAGACCGAACGCTCGATCCAGGAAAGCCTTGCCGCCATGGGGCAGGGGCGCAGCGTGATCACCATCGCCCACCGCCTGTCGACGATTGCCGACAGCGACTGCATTCTGGTGATGGAGGCCGGGCAGGTCGTCGAACGCGGCACGCATGAGGAACTGCTGGCGATGGATGGCCGCTATGCCGCGCTCTGGGCCCGCCAGTCTGCGGAAGAGGAAGAGGCCGCCGAAGCCGCCTGATCCTGCGGGCCCAAGGGCGGGGGCCAGCCCCCGCACCCCCGGGATATTTGTTGAGAGAGGATGGATGAACCTTCCCGTCATCCTCTCTCTGCAAATGTCCCGCGGGGGTCCGGGGGCGCGAAGCCCCCGGGCGGCGCTTGCCGTGGGGCCGAAAGCGGCGCAATCTGGCGCCGACCCCGGTGCCGCCCATGTTCCTTCGCCTGATCCTTGCCCTGCTTCTGCTCTTGCCCCTGCCGGCGCTTGCCGAGCGGCGGGTGGCGCTGGTCATGGCGGCCGAGGATTACCGGGCACTGCGGGCGCTGGAGAACCCAGTGGCCGATGCGCTGGCGGTGGAAGACATGCTGGCGGGTCTGGGCTTCGAGGTGACGGTCGAGACCGACCGCGACCTGCGCCGGATGCGCCGCGCGCTTGAGGATTTCCGGCTGGATTATGCCGGGGCCGATGTGGCGCTGATCTTCTTTGCCGGTCACGGGGTGGAAATCGGCGGGGTGAACTACCTTCTGCCGGTCGATGCTGCCGCCGGGTCGGCGGCCGAGGTTCAGGCCACTGGCCTGCCGCTGGCCGAAGTGCAGGCGGCGCTGGCCGGGGTGGCGCCGGTGGGGATCGTGCTGTTGGACGCCTGCCGCGAAGACCCGTTCGGCGGGGCCGGCACCAGTGGCAACGGGCGCGGCGCGGCGGCGCTGGAAAATGCGTCGGCCCCCGCGCCCCGGCCGGGGCTGGGGCGCATCGGGCGGGCGGACGGGGTGCTCTTCGCCTTTTCCGCCGCGCCGGGTGAGGTGGCCTCGGACGGGGCGGGCGATCATTCGCCCTTTGCCGAGGCGCTTCTGCGCCATTTCGCCACCCCGGGGGTCGAGGTGCGGACCGCCCTGACGCTGGTGCAGCAGGATGTCTATGACCGGTCGCGCGGGGCGCAGCTGCCCTATGTGGAAAGCGGTCTGCCGCGCCTGTTCTTCGCCGCCGCCACCGCCGATCTGGCCGAGCGGGACCGTCTGCTGATCGCCATGGCCGATCTGCCGCCTGACCTGCGGGCCGAGATCGAGACGCTGGCGGCGGAAAAGGACATGCCGCTGGCCCCCCTGTTCGGGGCGCTGTTCTCGGCCGATCTGGCCGGGGCGGGCCCCGAGGAACGGGCGGCGGCGCTGGTCGACAGTGCCGATGCCTTCCTGCGCTTTCGCCGCGAATTGCAGGCCCTTGCGCCTGACGACCCCGAGGTTGCCGCCCTGCGCGCCCGGGCCGAAGAGGCGCTGAGCCTGGGCGCCTATGCCGAGGCGCGGGCGGCGCTGGATGCGGCGGTGAAGATTGACGCCGGCGCCCGCGATGCCCTGCGTGACAATTACCGCGCCCGCACGCTCAGCCAGGCGCAGACCCATGCGCTGGCGGCACAGGCGGCGCGGGCCGATCTGGACTATCCCCGCGCGCTGGTCGATCTGAACGCCGCCATTGCGCTTTATGCCGAGCTTGAGGGGCCGGCGCTGCCCGATGCCGACCGCGCGGCCTATACCGATCTGATCTGGGATCAGGGCGATCTTTACCGGATGACCGGCTTTTCCGGCCTGGCGCTGGCCGCCTATCGCCGGTGGGAGGGCGTGGCGGCCGCCCGGGTGGCAGAGGCGCCGGACAACGCCGACTGGCTGCGCAACCATGCCGTCGCCCGGGTGAATGTGGGCGACATGCTGGCGGTGCAGGGCGATCTGGCGGCGGCGCGGGTGGAATATGACGCCGCGCTGGTCGTGGCGCGCGATCTGGCGGCGCGGCCGGGGGCCGAGCTGAAATGGCGGCATGATGTGTTCGTGGCCCTGTCCAAGGTTGCCGACATGTCGCAGGCGCAGGGCGATATCGGCACCGCGCTTTCCCTGCATCTGGAAGGGCTTCAGGTGCTGGAGGGGCTGGTGCGCGATTTCCCCGACCGGCGCGACGTGGCGCGCGATCTGTCGGTGGCGCATGACCGGGTGGGCGATCTGCGGCGCTTCTCGGGCGATCTGGCGGGGGCGATGGCGGAATATGAAACCGCGCTGGCCCAGCGGCGCGCTCTGGTGCAGGCCGAGCCGGCGAATGCCGGGTTCCGGGCGGAACTGGTGACCTCGCAGGACAAGATCGGCGATCTGAAGCTGGCGCAGGGCGACGGGCCGGGGGCGCTGGCGGTGTTCCGGGAGGGCATCGCCATGGCCGAGGCGCTGGTGGCCGACGATCCGGGCAACATGGCGCTGCGGCGCGACCTGTCGCGGATGCGGCTGAAGCTGGGCGATGCGCTGCAGGCCACCGGCGATGTGGCGGGGGCGCGGGCCGCCTGGGATGCCGCGCTGGCCGAGCGGCGGGCGCTGGTCGCCGCCGACCCGGGCAATGCCGATTGGCTGCGCGATCTGTCCACCGCGCAGGAACGGCTGGGCACCCAGGCGATGAACGCGGGTGATTTCGCGGGCGCGGCGGCGGCCTTTGCCGAGACGCTGGAGGTGGCGCGGCAGCTGGTGGCGCTGGACCCTTCGAACGCCGACCGTCAGCGCGACCTGACGATCGCGCTGGACCGGCTGGGCGATCTGGCGGTGCGTCAGGGCGACTGGGCGGGGGCTGCGGGCTATTACGCCGAAAGCTTCGAAATGACCCGCGCCAAGGCCGACAGCGATCCGCAGAATGCCGAATGGCAGTTCGATCTGGTGGCGGGGCTGGTGCGGATGGCGATGTTCGACACCGCGCCCCGGGTGAAGCTGGAGGAGGCGCGCGACATCCTTCTGCGGCTGGAGGCCGAGGGACGGGTCGACCCGGCGCGGCTGGGCTGGCGGAAGCTGGTCGAGGATCTGCTGGCGCAGCAGGCGCCGTGAGGGGCAGGTGGACCCCGGGCGGATCAGGAAACGCACCGCCTTTCCCCGCCCGCAGCGACCAAGCCGCCACAAGACCGTCAGCCGGAACTCATGACATAGGCCGGCGCCCGACCCGGCGGGCGAGAAGCGCCTGCCAAGGGCGGGGCGGGCGCTGGCCGGTGGCCTTTGGGGTCACCGGCGGCAAGGTGTGCCGGCAGAGCGTGACCCCGGCGATGGCCGGGGTCAGGGGAAGGGCGAGTGGTGGGTGCCCTCCGGATCGGTGTAGGGTGCGTGATCCTCACGCACCTTTGCGGTGGCGGCACGGGCAGGCGGGCTCGCGATGGATGGTGCGTGCAAGCACGCACCCTACGGCAGCGAACATTGGCACTTCCCTCCTGACACACATCCACCGCCGGTCCGGGCGGAACAGGAAAGGCACTGCCTTTCCCCGCCCGCAGCGACCAAGCCACCACCAGACCGTCAGTCGGGCGCCACGACAGAGGCCAGCGCCCGACCCGGCGGGCGAGAAGCGCCCGCCTAGGGCGGGGCGGGCGCTGGCCGGCGGCCTTTGGGGCCGCCGGCTGGCCAAGTGGAACCGGCAATGCGTGACCCCGGCGATGGCCGGGGTCAGGGGAAGGGTCGCTTGTGGATGTGAGGTCGGGAAGGTGCGTGCGAGCACGCACCCTACGGGGTAGTGGTCAGGCGGCGACCAGACGGATGTTTTCGGCGGTCAGGTTGGCCGCTGCGGGGCCTGCGACATGGGCCACCGGGGCGCCGTCGAGGATGATGACGGCATAGGCCTGATCCGGGCCCATCGCGACGGTCAGGACCGGCGGCAGGGGCTGGCCGTCGGCGCCGGTGGCGGGTTCGTATTCCAGCTCGATCCGGTCATCGCCGGCATAGTCGAGGATTTCCGGCACGGCGGCATTCTCGGCCCGGCTGAGGATGAAGGCATCCGGCCCCGACCCGCCGCGCGCCTGATCGCCGGCGCCGATCACCAGCGCATCGGCCCCGTCGCCGCCCGCCAGATAATCGGCCGTGCCGTCGCCGCTGCCGTCCACCGTGTCGTCGCCCGCGCCGCCGTGCAGGCGGTCGGCTCCGGCGCCGCCGGCGATGCTGTCATTGCCGGCATCGCCCAGGATCGTGTCGCTGCCATCGCCGCCTGCGATGCTGTCATCGCCTGCGCCGCCATGGGCGATGTCATCGCCGTCGCCAAGGCTGGCGCTGTCGTCGCCGTCACCCAGCTGCACATGGTCGCTGGCATCGCTGCCGGTCACGCTGTCATCGCCGGCGCCGGCATCAATCGCGGTGGGGGCTTCGGCGGCGGCGGTCAGCGCCTCGGCCGCGTCGCCGCCCTCCAGCACCGCCTGATAGGCGGCGGGATCAAGCGTGGCGCTGCTGTCGGGATCGGGGACAAGCGCGATGTCGTCCACCGTCAGATCGGTGACGCCCGCCACCTCGGCCAGAACCTTGCCGTCCAGCAGGATCAGCGTTCCCGTGCCGTCGGCGTTCAGCGTGACCGAAACCTCGGGCACCAGTTCGGCGCTGGTCTCGGGGTCAAGCTCGGGGCTGTAGAGGACCGCCAGCCGGTCATCGGCGGGGTTGTAATCGGTGATCAGGGCGCCGTCGGGCGCGTCGTCGGGATCATCCGCAGGGTCATGCGGCCCGCGATGGTCCTGCGCGAACAGGTCGGCGCCCGCGCCGCCCGTGCCGCTGTCGCCCGCGCCCATGATCAGAAGGTCATCGCCCGCGCCGCCGTCCAGGCTGTCGGCGCCGTCGCCGGGGGCTACGCCACCCGCATCGCCGCCCGAAAGCGTGTCGTCGCCGGCGTCGCCCGACAGGCTGTCATCGCCCGCGCCGCCCGCCATCAGGTCATCGCCCGCCGTGCCGCTGAACGAAGCCCCGCCTTCCGCCCCGGTGATGGCCAGCGGCGCATCGTCACCGTTCAGGAACCAGGCCAGCGTGTCGCGGTCGGCGGCAAGGCTGTCTTCGCCGGTGTCCAGGCTGGGGTCATGGGGCAGGGCCAGCGTGTGGCCGGCGGTGTCGGCGGCCTCGGTGTCATCCTCCTGCTCTTCGCCGCCCGACTGGTCGATGGCAAAGCTGGCGCCAAGGGCACCGAGGAACAGCAGAAGGTTGGCGAGTATGGCGTAGTCCATCGCATTGGTCCGTTTGGGCCGACAATAGGCGTCTTTTCACGGAAATGTGGTGCAAGCATGACCCGATCACGGCCCGGTGAGGACAAAGCCGTGCCTTAAACCGCCGCGATTGCACGCAGAACGTGCATCGCCCCCCGCCTGCCGATCGGGCGGGGCGGGGCTTGGCAAGCCGCGTCCGGCCCGTGTAAGACAGGGGCAAAGATGGAGAGGCGCCGTTGAGCAATCCCGACAGTTTCATCGACGAGGTGACCGAAGAGGTCCGCCGCGACCGCCTGTTTGCGATGTTCCGCAAATATGGCTGGATCGGCATTCTGGCGGTTGTTGTGGTGGTGGGCGGCGCGTCCTGGAACGAATGGCAGAAAGCCCGGGCCGAGGCGCGGGCCGAAGCCTTTGGCGATGCGCTGCTGGATGCCTTCGATCTGGGCGGGGCCGAGGAACGGCGCACCGCCATCGCGGCCATTCCGGCCGATGGCGGGCAGGCGGCGCTTAAGGCGCTGATGCTGGCCTCGGACCCGGCCGAAGACAAGGCGGCGACATTGGCGGCGCTGGACGGGCTTCTGGCCGATTCGACGCAGCCGCAGATCTACCGCGATATCGCCGCGCTGCGCCGGGTCGTCGTGGCCGGGGCCGAGATGCCGCTGGCCGACCGCCGCGCCATGCTGCAGGGCGTTGCCGTGCCGGGCCGGCCGTTCCGGGTGATGGCCGAAGAACAGCTGGCCTATCTGCTTCTGGAAGAAGGAAAGAAGGACGAGGCGATTGCCGCGCTTTCCGCCCTGATGCAGGATCAGGAAGCGCCCGCCTCGCTGCGGTCGCGGGCGGGCGAGGTGATTACCGCCCTCGGCGGCACGCCGCCCGCGGCGCAGGCGGCAGCGGCGGATCAGGGCTGAGGCCCGCACAGGACGGGAAGGGGGCCTTCGGTGGCTATCTGGTCGAACAGGCTTGGGATCGCGGCGCTTCTGGCCGGCACGGCGCTGGCGGGATGCGAGCGTGAGGTGATCCTGCAGGGCGAACGCTTCCCGGTGCGCGTGCCGCTGGATGCATCCGAACAGGTCGAAGGCGAACCGGCCCCGGTGGCGCCGGTGGAAAGCGACGGGTTCCGCGCCGAGCCGATCGCGCTGCCCGCCGCCGTGGCCAATGGCGAATGGCCCCAGCGCGCCGGCAACGCGGCCCATACCGGCCTGCATGGCGCCCTGTCGGCGGCACCGCAAAGGGTGTGGAGCCTGTCGGTCGGTGCCGGCAACGGCAAGCGCGCGCGGATCACCGCGGCGCCGGTGGTGTCGGGCGGCAAGGTCTTTGCCATGGATGCCGACAGCAATCTGGTCGCGGCCGGTCTGGGCGGCGGACTGGTCTGGAAAGCCTCGCTGAAACCCGATTTCGACGGCGGCAGCCAGGTGGCGGGCGGCGGCGTGGCGGTGCAGGGCGGCACGGTCTTTGCCACCACCGGCTATGGTGAGGTTGTGGCGCTGAACGCAGGCTCGGGCGCGGTGATCTGGCGGCAGCGGCTGGACGGGCCGGTGGCCGGGGCGCCGACGGTGGCGGGCAATGCCGTCTATGTCGTGGCGCGCGACGGCACGGCGATGGCGCTGGATGCCGCGACCGGCAAGGTGCAATGGGAATACAGCGGCACCCGGTCGGCCAGCGGGCGGCAAAGCCCGGCGGCGCCGGCGGTGGCGAATGATCTGGTGATCTTCCCCTTCACCACCGGCCAGATCGTCAGCATCGAGGCCGGCGACGGCGCGCGGCGCTGGCTGGGCGCGGTGGCCGGGCAGCAGGCGGAAACCGCAGCCGCCGGCATCGGCGAGGTGACGGGCGATCCGGTGATCTCGGGCGGGGTGGTCTATGTCGGTTCCTCCTCGGGCCGGACCGTGGCGATTGACGCCGAAACCGGGGAACGGCTGTGGTTCGCCCGCGAAGGCGCGATGAACCCGCCGCTGGTGGTCGGCGGATCGGTCTTCGTTGTGTCCGACATGGCGCGGCTGGTGCGGATGGATGCCGCCACGGGTGAGGTGATCTGGGCCACCGACATGCCCTTCCGCGTCAAGGAAAAGCCCAAGAAGTGGCGCGACCTGCACGCGCATTTCGGGCCGGTTCTGGCGGGCGGGCGGATTGCCGTCGCCTCATCCGACGGGGTGCTGCGGCTGTTCAATCCGACCGACGGCACGCTGGTGGCAACGGCAGATATCCCGGGCGGCGCGGCCTCGGCCCCGGTGCTGGCGGGGGGAATGCTGCTGGTCATGGGCGGCAACGGACAGATTCACGCTTTCCGCTAGGCCGCATCCCCTGTAAGGGGGGCGCTTCGCAGATGACGGAACGACGAGATGAGCTTTACCCTTGCCATCGTGGGGCGCCCGAACGTGGGCAAGTCCACGCTCTTCAACCGGCTGGTCGGCCGCAAGCTGGCGCTGGTCGATGACCAGCCCGGCGTGACGCGCGACCTGCGCGAGGGGGATGCCCGGCTTTTCGACCTGCGCTTCACCGTCATCGACACCGCCGGGCTTGAGGAGGTGACCGACGACAGCCTTCAGGGCCGCATGCGCCGCCTGACCGAGCGGGCGGTGGAAATGGCCGACATCTGCCTGTTCCTGATCGACGGCCGGGTCGGCGTGACGCCCTCGGATGAGGTCTTTGCCGATATCCTGCGCAAGAAATCGGCCCGCGTGATCGTCGGCGTCAACAAGGCCGAGGGCAAAGCCGGCGACAGCGGCGCGCTTGAAGCCTACAGCCTGGGCCTGGGCGACCCCGTCCGCATGTCGGCCGAGCATGGTGAGGGGATGGACGACCTTTACCGCATGCTGAAGCCGCTGGAAGGCGAGTTCGCCGAGCGCGAGGCCGAGAATACCCCCGAAACCGAGGTGGATATCTCGGAAGAGGATGCCGAGCTTGAGGTCGATGCCAACGCCCACAAGCCCACGGCGAAGAAGCCGCTGCAGATCGCCGTCATCGGCCGGCCGAATGCCGGGAAATCGACTTTGATCAACAAGATCATCGGCGAAGACCGCCTGCTGACCGGCCCCGAGGCCGGGATCACCCGCGATGCCATCTCGGTCCGGTCGGACTGGATGGGCACGCCGGTGCGGATTTTCGACACGGCGGGCATGCGCAAGAAATCCCGCGTGGTCGAGAAGCTGGAAAAGCTGTCGGTCGCGGATGGTTTGCGCGCCGTGCGCTTTGCCGAGGTGGTGGTGGTTCTGCTGGACGTGGAAATCCCGTTCGAGGTGCAGGACCTGCGCATCGCCGATTTCGCCGAGACCGAGGGCCGGGCGGTTGTCGTCGCGGTGAACAAATGGGATCTGGAAGACGAAAAGCAGGAAAAGCTGGCCGAACTGAAGGAAATGTTCGAACGGCTTCTGCCCCAGCTGCGCGGGGCGCCGCTGGTCACCGTTTCGGCCAAGACCGGGCGGGGGCTGGACCGGCTGCACGATGCGATCTGCAAGGCGCATGACGTCTGGAACGCGCGGGTGCCGACCAACCGGCTGAACACCTGGCTGGGCGCGATGACCGAGGCGCATCCGCCGCCCGCGCCGGGCGGCCACCGCATCAAGCTGCGCTACATCACCCAGGCCAAGACCCGCCCGCCGGGCTTTGTCATCAAATGCTCGCGCCCCGATGAGCTGCCGGAAAGCTACAAGCGCTATCTGATCAACGGCTTGCGCGACCATTTCGGCATGCCGGGCACGCCGATCCGGCTGTATTTCCGCGGGCAGGGTGACCAGAACCCGTTCCGGGAACGCAAGTTCAACACCCCGTCGCGCCTGCGCAAGCATATCGAGAAGAAGAAGGGCTAGGCGGGGTTCCGCCAGCCCGGTTTGCGCCGGGGCCCTGCCGGCCCCATGTTCGGGGGAACCGGAAGGAGGTTCCCATGCGCAAGATTGCGGTATCCGTCCTGATCCTTGCCGCGCTGGCTGCGGGGCCCGCGCTGGCCGACAAGAAGGGCCACAAGCCCGGCAAGCTGCCGCCCGGCCATGCCTTTGCCCATTGCCCGCCGGGGCTGGCCAAGAAGAACCCGCCCTGCCTGCCGCCCGGCCATGCAAAGGCCCGCGCCCCGGGCGATTTCCGCCTCGGCGACCGGCTGCCCGATGGCTGGTACCGGCTGAGCGACCCCTGGCGCTATGGCCTGCAGGATGACGGGGTCTATGCGGTTCTGGATGGCCATGTCTTCCGCGTCGATGGCGACAGCGCGCGGGTGCTGGCCACCTACGGGCTGTTCAAGGCGCTGCTGAACTAGGGGCGCTGCTGACTGGGGCCTCAGGGCACGGGCAGAAGGGCGGCCGCGATGCGGCGGCCCTCGCCCAGAAGCACGTTGTAGGTGCGGCAGGCGGCCGGGGAGCTCATCGGTTCCACGCCGATGCCGGCCTCTTCCAGCGCCTCGCGGAAGGGGCGGGGCAGGGGGGCGATGGCCGGTCCCATGCCCAGAAGCAGCACGTCGATCCGCCCGGCCAGCGCCAGCGGCGCCACCGTATCCTCCAGCCCGCCCCAGGGACCGGCATCCCAGGGGGTGATCAGGCTGGCGCCGCGCAAGACATGCGTCCCCAGCCGGAAGAAGCCCGGCCCATAACCTTCAATCGGCTGGGCCGTGCCATAGCTGATCTCGGTCAGCCGCACCGCGCCGCCTCAGGCATCGACATTGGCGAATTCATGTTCCGCCGGCTTGCCGTCCTTGGGCTTGTCGCTGCGGTCCACGCCCAGCATCAGGACGATGTTCTTGGCGACATAAAGCGTCGAATAGGTGCCCAGGATCACGCCCGCCAGCATGGCAAAGACGAACCCGCGGATCACGTCGCCGCCCCAGATGAACAGCACGATCAGCGACAGAAGCGTGGTCGAAGCGGTCATGATCGTGCGGCTCAGGGTTTCGTTGGTGGTCAGGTTCATCATCTCGCGCAGCGGCATGGTCTTGTATTTCGCAAGGTTTTCCCGCAGCCGGTCAAAGATGACGACCGTGTCGTTCACCGAATAGCCCAGAATGGTCAGAAGGGCCGCCACGATGGTCAGGTCGAACTTCAGGCCGAAGACGGCAAAGATGCCCACCGTCACCACCACGTCATGGATCAGCGCCGCCACCGTGCCGATGGCAAACTGCCATTCGAAGCGCAGCCAGACGTAAACCCAGATGCCCGCCGCCCCGGCGGCCACCGCCAGAAGCGCCGACCAGATCAGCTCGGACGAGACCTTGGGCCCCACCGATTCCACCGAGGTGAACTTCACCGCCGGGTCCACCGCCTGCAGCGCGGCTTCGACGCGGTCGATGGTTTCGGGGGTGGCGGCCTCATCACCCTCCTGCGCCTCGATGCGGATCTGGGTGACGTGCTGATCGGCGCGGAAGGTGGGGTCGAAGACCTCGTTGATGGTGACATCGCCCATCTGCAGGGCGATCAGCGCCTCACGGTAGCCGGCAAGGTCGGGGGCCTGGGTGGTTTCGGCGCGGATCGTCGTGCCGCCCTTGAAATCCACCCCGAAGTTCAGCCCGAAGACCGCCACCGCCAGAAGCGACAGCACCACGGCCAGAACCGAAGCCCCGAAGGTGCCCATCTGATAACGGAAGAAGTCGATGTTGGTCTTTACGGGAACCAGCCGCAGGCGCCAGGCCATGATAGCCTCCTTACACCACGATGGATTTCGGACGGCGCCAGGCGATCCAGCCCTGCACCAGCATGCGGTTCAGATAGACGGCCGTGAACAGCGAGGTCACGATGCCGATCATCAGCGTCACGGCAAAGCCGCGCACGGGGCCAGAGCCGATGAAGAACATGATCAGGCCGGTGATGATGGCCGTCACGTTCGAGTCCATGATGGCCGACGAGGCGCGCTCATAGCCCAGTTCCACCGCGCGGGCGGGGCTTTTGCCGTCGCGTAATTCCTCGCGTATCCGCTCATAGATCAGCACGTTCGCGTCCACCGCCATGCCCATGGTCAGGACGATCCCCGCGATGCCCGGCAGGGTCAGCGTGGCCCCGATGGTGGAAAGGATGGCGATCAGCAGAACGATGTTCACCGTCAGCGCAATGTTCGCCAGCGTGCCATAGAAACCGTAGCAGGCGATCATGTAGATGATGACCGCGATCATCCCGATCACCGCCGCGCGCTTGCCGGCGTCAATCGAATCCTGCCCCAGTTCCGGGCCGATGGTGCGCTCTTCCAGGAAGGTCATCTTGGCGGGCAGGGCGCCCGCGCGCAGCAGAACCGCCAGATTGGTCGATTCCTCGACCGTGAAATTGCCGGTGATGATGCCCGAACCGCCGGGGATATGCGACTGGATCACCGGGGCCGAGATCACCTCGTTGTCCAGCACGATGGCGAAGGGTTTGCCGATGTTCGCGGCGGTATAATCGCCGAACTTCCGCGCGCCCGAGGGGTTGAACTGGAAGTTCACCGCCGGGCGGCCGTTCTGGTCAAATGCGGGCTGGGCGTTGGTCAGTTCCTCGCCCGTGACGACCGCGTGGTCTTCCAGCACATAGAAGACGCCCTTGGTGTTGGCATCGGGCATCAGCTTTTCGCGCGGGCCGACGGTGGTGTTTTCGTCGCCGGTCTGGCGGATCACCGGCTGGAAGGTCAGCTTGGCGGTGGTGCCGATCAGCTGTTTCACTTCCTCGGCCGACCCGACGCCGGGGACCTGGATCAGGATGCGGTTGTCGCCCTGGCGCTGAATCGTCGGTTCGCGGGTGCCGACCTCGTCAATCCGGCGGCGGATGATTTCCAGCGACTGCTGCATGGTGCGGCTGTCAGTGGCGGCGCGTTCGGCGGCGGAAAGCTGCACCACGATGTCGGTGCCCTGGGCCGTCACCTCAAGGTCGGTCGAGCCGACGCCGGTCAGGGTGACGACCGGCTGCGCCAGTTCCTTCACCTTGGCCAGCGCAATCGCCATGCCTTCGGGTTTCGAGATCGCCACCCGCAGCACGCCCGGATCGGACGGCTGACGGCGCACCGTGCCCACCTCGTCGCGCAGGTCGCGCAGACGGTCGCGGACATCGGGCCAGAGCGCGTCGATCCTTTGGGCATAGACATCGGCCACATCGACCTCGGCCAGCAGATGCGCGCCGCCCCGCAGGTCCAGCCCCAGGCTCATCAGCGCCGACGGCAGGAAGGACGGCCACAGCGCAAAGTCCGCCGCCTGTTCCTCGGTTGCGATGCCGCCTGCCGCCTCGATGGCGTGCTGGGCATCATTGTGAAGCTCGACGCGCGAATAGAAGGCGTTGGGCAGGGCTGCCAGAATCCCCCAGCCGGTCAGGACCAGGATGACAAGGCGCTTCCAGAGCGGCATCTGCTGCATGGCGGTATCCGGGTATCAGGCGGCCGTGGCCGGTTCGGTCTTGTTCAGAACCTGGGTGATCGTGTGCTTCATCACCTTGACCTTGACGGCATCGGCGATTTCCACCTCAAGCGTGCCGTCCTCGTTCACCTTGGTGACCTTGCCGATGATGCCGCCGGCGGTCAGCACCTGATCGCCGCGGCGCAGGCCGTCCACCATGGCGCGCAGGTCTTTCATCTTCTTTTGCTGCGGACGGATCAGCAGGAAATACATGATGACGAAGATCAGGACCAGCGGCAGGAACTGCGCAACGGCCGAACCGGCACCGGCACCGGCGCCTGCGGTCTGGGCAAAGGCGGGGGTCACGAACATGGATATCCTCTGAGTTCGGGCGGGAAGGGCCCCGCAATCGGCCGGCACCCTATAGGCGCGGGCGGGGATAGGCAAGGCGCGCAGCCCCGGGGCGGGGGGCGGGCTCACGCGGTCGTGTGGCGCTCAGGCGGCGCGCAGGGGCGGGCGGTCGCGGCGGTTCTCGGCCTGGAAGGCGGCCATGAAGGCGCGCAGCGCCGCCGTCATGTGCTTGCGGCTGGGATAGACCAGATGCACCGGCAGTTCGGGCAGGCTGTAGGGTTCCAGCACCGGCACCAGCGCGCCGCTGGCCAGTTCGTCCAGGATCATGAACTCGGGCATGATCGCCAGCCCCAGCCCCTCGACCGCCGCGGCGCGGATCATGTCGCCGTTGTTGGAACAGAAGGCCGGCTCGATCCGCTGATGAAACACCTCGCCCTCGCGGGCGAAGGGCCAGCTGCGGCTGGAGCGCAGGTTGGAATAATGCAGTGCCCGGTGCTGCAGCAGATCGGCCGGGGTTTCCGGCCGGCCGTGGCGGGCCAGATAGTCGGGGGCGGCCACCACATGCACGCGCGACCCGCCGATCCGCCGGGCAAACAGCCCCGAATCCTCCAGCGCGCCGATGCGCACCGCCGCATCGAAGCCGCCCTCGATCAGGTTCTGCCGCGCATCCTCCAGCACCAGTTCCAGAAGGACCGAGGGGTGTTCGCGCATGAACCGCGTCAGCACCGGCTGCAGCACGGCCCGGGTATAGGACACCGGGGCGCCGATCTTCAGCCGGCCCTGCGGCGTGTCGCCATGCTGGCGCACCGCGGCGCCGGCATCTTCGATATCGCTGAGGATCGCCTTGATGCGCTGCACATAATCGCTGCCCACCGCCGTCGGCGTGACGGATCGGGTGGACCGCGTCAGCAGCAGCACGCCCAGTTCCGCCTCAAGATCCGAGACATGCTTGGAACACATGCTCTTGGACATGCGCAGCCGCCGCGCCGCCGCCGAGAAGCCGCCCTCTTCGATCACCGCCACAAGGCAGCGCATCGCGGTTATATCCATGGCGCACAACTCCAAGGCCTTTCACGCGCAACTGTGCGCTCATACGGCAAGTTTCAAGAGTTCCGTCGCAGATTTCCGTTCGATCCGGGCGAACGATGCGTTCGATGACGGGGCGGTTAACTCTGCAGCCGGTTTGCACCATTTCGGTCTCATCCGACGCACCGATGCGCCGAATGAACCGAAAACCGAAAGGACAGACCATGAAACGCTTCCACCTGATCGCCGCCTCCGCCGTGCTGGCCGCCACCGCTTCGGCCGCCCTTGCCGGCAGCGCCACCGACCCGCGCTATGACGCCAGCCAGTATTCGGCAAGCGAAGTTGCGGTGATCGAGAATGCCCTGCGCTCGGGCGATACCCAGACCGCGAACTTCTACATCGCCGGCGGCAACCGCGCCGCGCTGACCGAGGCGCCCAACGCCGGCCGCGCCCAGATCGCCGCCAAGCTGGGCCTTGATCCCGCGCAATACACCCTGTCGGAACTGTCGATCATCGACAGCGCGCTGACCGCCAAGAACACCACGCTGGCCAACTTCTATATCTCGGGCCGCAACCGCGACGTCCGCGGCGGCGTGGGTGAGGTGAGCGAAGGCAAGGCGCAACTGGCCGCCTCGCTGCGGGTGAATGCCGCCGACTATTCGCTGACCGAACTGACCGCGATGTATCTCGACTCGATCAGCTGATCCTCGTGACCGGAACCTTCCGGCCCCAAGGGCCCTGCCGCGCTCTCCGGCAGGGCCCTTTTCCTTGGGCGCGGTTTGCGGCATAGCTGGCGCGACCAGACCGGAGCCCGAAGCCATGCATGACATCCGCACCATCCGCGACAACCCCGCCGCCTTCGACGCGGCGCTGGCCCGCCGGGGGCTGCCGGGCCTGTCGTCCGAGCTTCTTGCGCTGGATGAAAAGCGCCGCGCCGATATCCTTGCCGCCGAAACCGCCCAGGCCGAGCAGAACCGCGCCTCGAAAGAGGTGGGCGCCGCCAAGGCCCGCGGCGATGACGCCGAGTTTGAACGCCTGCGCGCGCTGGTGGCCGAGAAGAAGGCCGAAATCGCCCGCCTGACGACCGAGGCCGATGCCGAGGATGCGCGCCTGCGCGACGCGCTGATGCGCATTCCGAACACGCCCCTGCCCGAAGTGCCCGATGGCGCGGATGAGGATGGCAACGTTGAAATCCACCGCTGGGGCACCCCCCGCGCCTTCGACTTCGCGCCGAAAGAGCATTTCGACATTGCCGGTGTGAAGCCCGGGATGGACTTTGAGACCGCTGCGAAGCTGTCGGGCAGCCGCTTTGTCGTGCTGAAAGGCGCGGTGATCCGCGTCCACCGGGCGCTGGCGCAGTTCATGCTGGATACCCATGTCGCGGATCACGGCCTGCTGGAGACCTGGACCCCGGTTCTGGTCAAGGAAGAGGCGATGTATGGCACCAACCAACTGCCCAAATTCGCCGAAGACAGCTACCGCACCGAAGACGGCTACTGGCTGATCCCCACCTCCGAGGTCACGCTGACCAACACCGTCGCCGGCGACATCCTTGACGAAGCGGCGCTTCCCATCCGCATGACCGCCCATACCCAGTGCTTCCGCTCGGAAGCCGGCAGCGCGGGCAAGGACACCACCGGCATGCTGCGCCAGCACCAGTTCGAAAAGGTCGAGATGGTGACGATCTGCACCCCCTCCAGCCATCTGGAGGAACAGGAGCGCATGGTGAAATGCGCCGAGGCGATCCTGGAAAAGCTGGGCCTGCCCTACCGCCGCATCGTGCTTTGCACCGGCGACATGGGCTTTGGCGCGCAGCGCACCTATGATCTTGAGGTCTGGCTGCCCGGCCAGAACCGCTACCGCGAGATTTCCAGCGTCTCGACCTGTGGTCAGTTCCAGGCCCGCCGGATGAACGCGCGCTTCCGCCCGGCGGGCGGCGGCAAGCCGGAATTCGTCGCCACGCTCAACGGTTCGGGCCTGGCCGTGGGCCGCTGCCTGATCGCGGTTCTGGAAAACGGCCAGCAGGCCGACGGATCGGTCGAGTTGCCGGCTGCGCTGCACCCCTGGCTGGGCGGCAAGACCCGCATCACCGCCGAGGGCGCGCTGGCCTGAACCCCGGAAAGGGTTCCCCGCGCCGGCCGGTCGTAGGGTGCGTGCTTGCACGCACCGCGCGGCGGGAAAGGTGCGTGTGAACACGCACCCTACGGGGATTGTCCTTCGCCCGCCATGGACCGAGGCCATCGCCTCGGCCACGCCGCAACGGTGCCCCTTGCCGCCGGTGGCCCCAAAGGCCGCCGGCCAGCGCCCGCCCCGCCCATGGCGGGCGCTTCCCGCCCGCCGGGGCAGGCGCCGGCCTGTGTCAGAAGGGCTGAACCGGGCAAGCCGCGCCGCCGCGCGACGGGCGGGGAAAGGCAGTGCCTTTCCTTCTCCGCCCGGGACCGCCGGTCACCGGGGCGGGCCTGCCCGGCGAACCCGTTGTCCCGCCGCCCTCAGGCCTTCTTCATCGGGCAGGTTGACAGGCCCAGCAGCGAGTAAAGCGGGCAGGTGGAAAACAGCCCCGTCGCCAGCGGCACCACCCCGATCAGCTTGGCCCAATGCCAGAAGCCCGAGCCGTTATCGAGGAAGAACCACAGGATCAGCGCGGCCCCCACGGCGATGCGCAGGATGCGGTCGGCACCGCCGACATTGGTCTTGAACATGATCGTCCTTTCAGGGGCCGGGATGGCCCGATGCGGAAATCATGCCACTTCGGCCCGAGTCGGTCTGTGATCAGGTCACGCCCGGCCCGCCAGCCGCATCAGCGCCGCGCGGTCGGCCAGCCGGACATGGCCGCGCTCCTGCCTTGTCCAGCCGTTGCGGGCGAAGGCATCCAGCCGCCGCGTCACCACCTCGCGCGCCGAGCCGATGCGGGCGGCCAGTTCGGCCTGCGTCGCCTCGACCAGATCGCCGGCGGCAAGGTCCAGAAGGGCCGCCGCCAGCCGCACCTCGATCCGCTCGAAGGCCACCTGCTCCAGCACCCGCGTCAGATCGGCCATCCGCCGCCCGAAGGCGCGCAGCACGAAGGCGCGGAAGGCGGCATCGCCATCCAGCGCCCGGGCAAACAGCGCGCGCGGGATCAGCACCGCTTCGGTTTCGGCCACCACCACCGCCTCGCCGGTATAGGCCTCATCCCCCATCAGGCCCAAGGTGGTCTGGACGCAGCTTTCCCCCGGTTCCACCGCGTAAAGCAAAATCTCGCGGCCCGAGGCGCCGGTCAGCCGCACCTCGATCCGGCCGCGCAGCACGATGACAAAGCCCTGCGCCCGGTCGCCGGCGCGAAAGAGCACCGCCCCCCGCGCCAGATGCGCCACCGGCAGCGCCGCCAGTTCGGCTGCGGTCTGCGGCCCCAGCCCCAGCCCGTCTGCCCAGCCCCTCACGACAGCGCCAGCAGTTCCGAGACCGAGCGTTCCGCCAGCCCCAGAAGCGCCAGCGCCTCGGCCTCATGCGCCAGGGTGCGCGCCACGACCTGCGGAAAGCCGGCCCAGGACCTGCTGGCCAGCGCGGCCAGCTTCTGCGCCTCGGCATGGGGGGCGATATAGGCAATCAGGGTGGTGGGGTCGCCGGGGCGGAACTGCTCGGCCTTCAGGGCCTGCAACTCCATCAGCCGGGCATAATCCTGCTCCAGCGCGGTGACCGGCGACAGATCGACCAGATGCTTCTGGCCGGGCGCGCAATCGGGGTGCGCCATGTAGCGCCGAAAAGCGTCCATGCCGTCCTGCAACCTTGCCAGCCCCTCGTAGCGCACATAGACCACGCCACGCCGGGGCAGAATGCGAAATGTAACCGGCATGTCCCCCGACCCTTGCCCGGAACCCGAAACTAGCGGGCGCCGGGCGCGGGTCAAGGGAAATGCCTTAGTCCATCTGCTTGAAGTTGAAGGCCGCGCCTTCCTTGATGCCCGAGGGCCAGCGCGAGGTGATGGTCTTCGTCCGCGTGTAGAAGCGGAAGGCATCCGGCCCGTGCTGGTTCAGGTCGCCGAAGGCCGATTTCTTCCAGCCGCCGAAGGTGTGATAGGCCAGCGGCACCGGGATCGGCACGTTGATGCCGATCATGCCGACATTGACACGGTTGGCGAAATCGCGCGCGGTGTCGCCGTCGCGGGTGAAGATCGCGGTGCCGTTGCCGTATTCGTGGTCCATCGCCAGCGACAGGGCTTCCTCATAGGTCTTGGCGCGCACGGTGGACAGGACCGGCCCGAAAATCTCCTTGCGGTAGATGTCCATGTCCTTGGTCACATGGTCGAACAGATGCGGGCCGACGAAGAAGCCGTCCTCATAGCCCTGCAGCGCGAAGTTGCGGCCATCGACCACCAGTTTCGCGCCCTGCGCCACGCCCGATTCCACCAGCCGCAGGATGTTGGCCTTGGCGGCGGCGGTCACGACCGGGCCGTAATCCACGTCATTGCCGGCGGTATAGGGACCGACCTTCAGCTTTTCGATGCGCGGGATCAGCTTTTCGATCAGCGCATCGGCCGTGGCATCGCCCACCGGCACCGCGACCGAGATCGCCATGCAGCGTTCGCCCGCCGCACCATAGCCCGCCCCCACCAGCGCGTCGGCCGCAAGGTCCATGTCGGCGTCCGGCATGATGATCATGTGGTTCTTGGCGCCGCCGAAGCACTGCACGCGCTTGCCGTTGGCCGTGCCGCGGGAATAGATGTATTCGGCAATCGGGGTCGATCCGACAAAGCCCACGCCCGAAATCTGCGGGTTGTCAAGGATCGCATCGACCGATTCCTTGTCGCCATTGATCACCTGCAGCACGCCGTCGGGCAGCCCCGCCTCCTGCATCAGTTCGGCCAGCATCATCGGGACCGAAGGATCACGCTCGCTGGGTTTCAGGATGAAGGCGTTGCCGCAGGCCAGGGCCGGGCCCATCTTCCACATCGGGATCATGGCGGGGAAGTTGAACGGCGTGATTCCGGCAGCAACGCCAATGGGTTGGCGCATGGAATACATGTCGATGCCGGGGCCGGCGCTGTCGGTGAATTCGCCTTTCAGCAGATGCGGCGCGCCGATGCAGAACTCGATCACCTCAAGCCCGCGCTGGATGTCGCCCTTGGCGTCGGGCACCGTCTTGCCGTGTTCCGAGGACAGGGCTTCGGCCAGCTTCTGCATGTCGCGGTTCAGGAGGCGGACGAATTCCATCATCACCCGCGCGCGGCGCTGCGGGTTGGTGGCGCCCCATTTCACCTGGGCTGCGGCGGCGGCTTCGGTCGCCGCGTCAAGCTCGGCCTTCGAGGCCAGCGCCACCCGCGCCTGCACTTCGCCGGTGGCGGGGTTGAAGACATCGGCAAAGCGGCCCGAGGTGCCGGGAACATGCTTGCCGTTGATCCAGTGACCGATTTCCTTCATGGAATCCTCCTTCATCCTTTGGCGCAGGATAGTCTTGCGGAAACGCCAGACAAAGCGGCAATAATCCAAAAGCGTTTTGCAGATTCGCAAAGGTGGCGGGATGGACTGGGACGATCTGCGCATCTTTCTGGCGGTGGCGCGGGCGGAAAGCCTGTCGGGCGCCGGGCGGCGGCTGAAGATCGACGCGGCCACCGTGGGCCGCCGCATCGCCCGTCTGGAAGAGGCGGTGGGCGCGGCCCTTTTCGCCAAGTCGCCGCAGGGCTATGCGCTAACCGGCGCCGGGGCCCGGCTGATCCCCCATGCCGAGCGGGCCGAGACGGCGCTGGAAGGCGCCTCCGAGGCGCTTTCGGGGCCCGAGGGGCTGACCGGCCAGATCCGCCTTGGCGCCCCCGATGGCTGCGCGAACTACCTGCTGCCGCAGGTCATCGCCCGCATCTGCGACGCCAATCCGGGGCTTGAGGTGCAGATCGTCGCGTTGCCCCGCGTCTTCAACCTGTCGCGGCGCGAGGCCGACATGGCCGTGGGCGTCAGCCGGCCCACGGCGGGGCGGCTGACCGTGCAGAAGCTGACCGACTATCGCCTGAGCCTTGCCGCCAGCGCCGGCTACCTGGCCGACCATCCGCCGCTGACCCGGCCCGAAGACCTGCAGGCCCACCGTTTCGTCGGCTATATCCCGGACATGATCTTTGACAAGGAACTGGATTATCTGGCCGAAATCGGCGCACCGGCGGCGGCGCTGACCTCAAACTCGGTGTCGGTGCAGCTGAATTTCCTGCGGCAGGGGGCGGGGCTGGGGGTGGTGCATGATTTCGCGCTGCCGGCCGCGCCGGAACTGCGGCGCATCCTGACCGGTCAGATCCGCCTGACGCGGGCCTTCTGGCTGATCCGTCATGCCGATGACGGGCGGGTGGCGCGGCTGAACCGTTTCGCCGAAACCCTGGTGCGTGAGGCGCGGTCGGAAATGGTGCGGCTGGAAGCTCAGTTGCAGGACGGGTAGGGGGCCTTTTCGCCTTCGGCCGGCGTGCAGAGCCGCGACTGCGACAGCCCGCTGATCCGCAGCATCCATTTCGAGGCGTCGCGTTCGATGGGCTGGTCCTGCGCCGGGCCGCGTTCTGCGAACTGCAGGGTGTAGGTGTCTTTGGTGCCCACCAGAACCACCACCACCATTTCCTCGGAATGGTCGGTGCCGGCGACCCGGCCGCAGCCCATGTAGCCGCCAAAGGCCGCGCGGGCGCCCTGCAACTTCAGGATGTCCAGCGCCTCGGCGGTCACCTCGACCGCGCAGCCGGCCTGATAGCCCTGCAGCAGCCGCGTCGCCGCCCATTCCGCCAGTTTCGCCGTGTCGATATCGGCCACATCGGCGCCAAGGCCGCGCGCGCCGGTGACGGTCATCATCCGGGTCCAGTTGTCCACCGTCTCGCCCGGGGGGACATGTTCAAGGATGTAGCTGCCGTCCCGTTCCGCCTCATAGGCCGGGGCGGGGGCAAAGATGCCGGGCAGGCCATAGCGGATGACCTGGCCGTAAACCGGCACCACGGCCTGAACCGGTTCCTGCGCGGAGGCGGGGCCGCCGGCCGTCAGCGCAAGGGCAAGGGCGGCGGAAAGGGGGGCTTTCATGGGGCCTCGGGACGGAAATCAAAGGAATGCTTGACAGAATCCCATGCCCGGTGTCCGCTTTCAAGGACAAACAGGGACAAGGGAGATGCCCATGCTTGTCAGCCAGATCCTCAAGACGAAATCCGATGACGGGGTGGTGACCATCGCCCCCGGAACCACGCTGGGCCGCGCCGCCGAGGTGCTGTCGTCGCGGCGGATCGGAGCGCTGGTGGTTTCGGCCGACGGCAAGAAGGTGGCCGGCATCCTTTCGGAACGCGACATCGTGCGCGAACTGGGCCGTCGCGGCCCCGCCTGCCTGCCCGATACGGTGGACAGCGTGATGACCGCCCGCGTCATCACCTGCGCCCGCGGCGACCGCGCCGATGAGGTGTTGCAGAAGATGACCGACGGCCGCTTCCGCCATCTGCCGGTGGTTGAAGGCGAAGAAATGGTGGGCCTGATCTCGATCGGCGACGTGGTGAAGGCCCGTCTGGCCGAGCTTGCGATGGAGAAGGATGCGCTGGAAGGCATGATCAAGGGCTTCTGACACCGCGGTCTGCGGCACATTCGCCCTTGCAAGGCGCTGCGCAATATTGTTGCGTGGCGCCGCATCAGTGGGAGCCTTCCATGCGCATCGGCCTTTATCCCGGCACTTTCGATCCCGTCACGCTGGGCCATATCGACATCATCCAGCGGGCCTGCGCGCTGGTGGACCGGCTGGTGATCGGGGTGGCGATCAACCGCGACAAGGGGCCGCTGTTCACGCTGGAAGAGCGGGTTGCGATGATCGAGGCCGAGGCGGCCGGCATCTCTGCCGCGACCGGCTGCCAGATCGTGGTGCATCCGTTCGAGAACCTGCTGATCGACTGCGCCCGCGACGTGGGGGCGGGGGTGATCATCCGCGGACTGCGGGCAGTGGCGGATTTCGAATATGAATTCCAGATGGTCGGCATGAACCGCGCGCTCGATTCCAGCGTCGAGACGGTGTTCCTGATGGCCGATGCCCGGCGGCAGGCGATTGCCTCGAAGCTGGTGAAAGAGATCGCACGGCTGGGCGGCGATGTGTCCAAATTTGTGACCCCCGCGGTGAATGAGGCCCTGCGCGCCAGGTTCGTCGGGTAGGGCGGAGGCAGGGTCCGGGCGGGAGAAGGCGAGGCACTGCCTCGCCCCCGCCCGCTGGCGACGGTGCAACCGGAAACGGTGCAGCCCACAATGCCAGAGGCCGGCGCCTGCCCCGGCGGGCGAGAAGCGCCCGCCAATGGCGGGGCGGGCGCTGGCCGGGCCTTTGAAGCCCGGCCGGTGAAGCTTGCCGATGTTGTGCGGTGGCGAAGGCGATGGCCTTCGCCATGGCGGGCCGGGCTGGTGCGTGTGAACACGCACCCTACAGGCCGGTGCAACCTTGTCCGGGCGGGAACAGGCGAGGCACTGCCTCGCCCCCGCCCGCTGGTGCGGGTTCAGTCAGAGACGGTGCGGCACGAGAAACGAGAGGCCGGCGCCCGACCGGGCGGGCGAGAAGCGCCCGCCGGGGGCGGGGCGGGCGCTGGCCGGGGGCTTTGGGCCCCCGACCCGTGGGGCCGGAAGCGGCGGGACGTGGCGAAGGCGATGGCCTTCGCCATGGCACCCGGGCGGTGCGTGTGAACACGCACCCTACGGGGGGCATTCCCCGTTTTCCCGCGGCGCGGCTTGACCCGGGGGCTGCCCTCTGGCAATGCCCAAGGGAAGAGACGGGACTTGATCAAATGAACCTATTCGCCGAAATCCGCCTTGCCGTGACCGGGGCGCTGGATGCCCTTGCCGAAGACAGCGTTCTGCCGAAGGGGCTGGACCTTGCCGCCGTCGCGGTCGAGCCGCCGCGCGATGCCGCGCATGGTGACATGGCCACCAATGCCGCGATGGTCTTGGCCAAGCCCGCCGGCCTGCAGCCCCGCGCCATTGCCGAGGCGCTGGCCGCCCGGCTGATGGCCGATCCGCGCATCGAGGGCGCCGATGTGGCCGGCCCGGGCTTTCTGAACCTGCGGCTGGCGCCGGCGGTCTGGCATGGCGTCTTGCGCGCGGTTCTGGTCTCGGGCACCGACTATGGCCGCTCAACCCTGGGCGCCGGCCAGAAGGTCAATGTCGAATTCGTCTCGGCCAACCCCACCGGGCCGATGCATGTCGGCCATACCCGCGGCGCGGTGGTGGGCGATGCGCTGTCGAACCTTCTGGCCTTTGCCGGCTGGAACGTCACCCGCGAATACTACATCAACGACGGCGGCGCGCAGGTGGATGTGCTGGCACGCTCGGCCTATGAGCGCTACCGCGAGGCCCACGGGCTGGAACCCGAAATCCGCGAGGGGCTTTACCCCGGCGATTACCTGATCCCGGTGGGCGAGGCGCTGAAGGCCAAATACGGCGACAGTCTTCTGGACAAGGGTGAGCAGTTCTGGCTGGCCGAGGTGCGCGACTTCGCCACCCAGATGATGATGGCCGAAATCCGCCGCGATCTGGCGCTGATGGGCGTCACCATGGATGTCTATTCCAGCGAGAAGGCGCTTTACGGCACGGGTGAGATCGAGGCCGCCATCGAAACCCTGCGCGGCATGGACCTGATCTATGACGGCGTGCTGGAGCCGCCCAAGGGCAAGACCCCCGAAGACTGGGAGCCGCGCGAACAGACGCTGTTCCGCAGCACCGCCCATGGCGATGACGTGGACCGCCCGGTGAAGAAATCGGACGGCAGCTGGACCTATTTCGCCCCCGACATCGCCTATCATTACAACAAGGTGCGGCGCGGCTTCGATGCGCTGATCGACATTTTCGGCGCCGACCATGGCGGCTATGTCAAGCGGATGAAGGCGGCGGTCTCGGCCCTGTCGAACGGCCGGGTGCCGCTGGACATCAAGCTGATCCAGCTGGTCAAGCTCTACAAGGGCGGCGAGCCCTTCAAGATGTCGAAACGCGCCGGCACCTTCGTGACGCTGCGCGACGTGGTCGAACAGGCCGGCGCCGATGTGACCCGCTTCATCATGCTGACGCGCAAGAACGACGTGGCGCTGGATTTCGACTTCGACAAGGTGCTGGAGCAGTCGAAGGACAACCCGGTCTTCTATGTGCAATATGCCAATGCGCGGGTGAATTCGGTCCTGCGCAAGGCGCGTGAGGCGAGAATTGCCTGCGACGATCCGCTGCTGATCGCCACCGACCTGTCGGGCATCACGCATGAGGCCGAACTGACGCTGGCCCGCAAGATCGCCGAATGGCCGCGTCTGGTGGAAATCGCCGCGCGCGGGAATGAACCGCACCGCGTGGCCTTCTACCTCTATGAACTTGCGTCGGATTTCCATGCGCTGTGGAACCGCGGCAACGACGAACCGGCCCTGCGCTTTGTGCAAGAGGGCAATGCGGCAACATCGGCGGCAAAAATCGCCCTTGCCCGCGCGACAGGCGTTGTGATCGCGGCCGGTCTGGGTATCTTGGGCGTCACTCCGGTTGAGGAAATGCGCTGAAAAGGCGCCCCGCCGGCGGGCAGTCAACGGCAGATCGGGGCGGCACGCATCGCCCGGACGGGCGAGGCAGAATGGCGGACGTGGAATTCCAATCCTATGACGGCGGCTATCCGGCCGGGCCGGGCAGCAGGCTGACGCGCATGGTGAACCTGGGCGGCGCCGTCTGCTCGGTGGCGCTGATCCTGGGGCTGGGTGTCTGGGGCTACAAGCTGGCGATGCGCGATGTGACCGGCATTCCGGTCTTCCGCGCGGTCGAAGGCCCCCTGCGCCTTGCGCCGCAGGACCCGGGCGGCACGGTCGCCTCGCATCAGGGCCTGTCGGTCAATGCGGTGGCGGCGGCCGGTACCGCGCTGCCCCTGCCGGAATCGCTGCGGTTGGCGCCGCGTCCGGTGGAACTGGTGGCCGAGGATGTGGCCGGCCTTGCCGATCTGCCGATGTCGGATGCCCCCGCCGCGCCGCTGGATATCGCCGCGCTTGACCTTGGGGTTGAGGCCGCCCCCGTCGCTCCGGCCGAACAGGATGCCGTCGCCGCCGCGCTGGCCGAGGCGCTGGCAGATGAGGGCGCCGCCCTGCCGCCAGCAGATGAGACGCTGGCCGCCTTGGAAACCCCGGTCGATCCGCTGGATGGTTCCGTCACCGAAGAGGCGGGGCTTGCCGCCGCTCTGGCCACCTCGCCCCGGCCGCGCAGCCGGCCTGCGGGCGGTGCTGTTGCCGCGGTGACCGATGTGGCCCAAACCTCAACCGCCCCCGCGGCGGCCGAGCTTGATCCCGCCGCGGTGCCCGCCGGCGCCAGCCTTGTGCAGCTGGGCGCCTTCGACGACCAGTCGGCGGCGCGCGGCGAGTGGACCCGCCTTTCGGGCAAGTTCCCCGATCTCTTGGCCGGCAAGTCGATGGTGGTGCAGGCCGCGCAATCGGGCGGGCGCACCTTCTACCGCCTGCGCGCCGCCGGCTTTGGCGGGCCCGAGGATGCACGCCAGTTCTGCGTGGCGCTGTTGTCGGGCAATGCCACCTGCATCCCGGTCACCCACAGATGAGCGTTACCGGCCGGATGGCGGCGGTCTTCGGCTGCGCCGGCCCCGTCCTTTTGCCGGAAGAGCGCGATTTCTTCCGTGCGGCCGATCCTTTGGGCTTCATCCTTTTTGCCCGCAATGTCGAAGACCCCGGCCAGCTTGCCCGCCTGACCGCCGATCTGCGCGACGCGGTCGGGCGCGACGCCCCGGTGATGATTGATCAGGAAGGCGGCCGCGTGCAGCGCATGCGCGCCCCCCACTGGCGCGAATGGGAGCCGCCGCTGGATACCGCCCTGCGGCTGGGCGCCGATGCGCCGCGCGCGCTGGCCCTGCGGGCGCGGCTGATCGCGACCGAGCTGCGCGCCGTGGGCATCGACTGCAACTGCGCCCCGGTGGCCGATATTGCCGGGCCGCTGACCCACCCGTTCCTGCGCAACCGCTGCTATGGCGAGGATGTGGCCAGCGTCACCCGCGCCGCGCGGGCGGTGGCGGATGCTTATCTGGCCGCCGGTGTGCTGCCGGTGATGAAGCACCTGCCGGGCCATGGCCGCGCCACGGCCGACAGCCATCAGCATCTGCCCACCGTCACCGCCAGCCGCGCCGAACTGGCGGAAACCGATTTTGCCCCCTTCGGCGCGCTGGCCGATCTGCCGATGGCGATGACGGCGCATATCGTCTTTACCGCCTATGACGACCAGCCCGCCACGCGGTCGCAAACCATGATCGGGGTGATCCGCGACCAGATCGGCTTTCAGGGCCTGCTTCTGACCGATGATCTGAACATGCAGGCCTTGTCGGGCACGCTGGGCCAGCGCGCCGCCGCCGCCCGCGCCGCCGGCTGCGACATCGCGCTGCACTGCAAGGGCGTTCTGGCCGAGATGGAAGAGGTGGCGGCGGAAGCCGGCGACATGGGCCCCGAAACCCTGGCCCGGGCGGGCAGGGCGCTGGCCCGACGCCAGCCCCCCGCAGCGGTTGACATCGCGGCGCTGGAGGCCGACCTTCGGGGCCTTCTGGCGGCGAGGGCGGATGGCTGAGACCCCACAGGACGACTGGCTGGACGCCGACCGCCTGCCCCCGGCAGAGCGGCTTCAGGCCGAGGCGCTGATCGTCGATGTCGAGGGCTATGAAGGCCCGCTGGACCTGCTTCTGACCCTGTCGCGCACCCAGAAGGTCGATCTGCGCCGCATCTCGGTCCTGCAACTGGCCGAACAATACCTGCGCTTCGTCGAAGAGGCCCGGGCGCTGCGTATCGAACTGGCGGCGGATTATCTGGTGATGGCGGCCTGGCTTGCCTTCCTGAAATCGCGCCTTCTGTTGCCGCCCGAACCCGGCGAAGACGGCCCCAGCGCCGAAGAGATGGCGGCGCATCTGGCCTTTCAGCTGGAACGGCTTCAGGCCATGCGCGAGGCTGCGGCGCAGCTGATGGCGCGCGACCAGCTGGGGCGCGACATCTTTGCGCGGGGTGCGCCCGAACGGCTGTCGGCGCGCACGAAGGTGACATGGGAGGCGACGCTGATCGACCTGATGCGCGCCTATGCCCGCATCCGCACCCGTGACGAATTTCGCCCCTATGCCTTTGACCGCCATGATGTTTTCACCATGGAACAGGCGCTTGACCGCATGCGCGGGCTCTTGGGCTATGCCGGCGACTGGGCCGATCTGATGCAGTTCCTGCCCGAAGGCTGGGATGCCAGCCCCGCGCGGCGCCGGTCTGCCACTGCCGCCCATTTCGCGGCGATCCTCGAACTGGCCAAGCGCGGGCAGGTGACCATCCGTCAGGGCGAAACCTTCGCCCCCATCCACATCCGCAAGACCGACGCATGACCGACAGCCCCGAACCGATCGAGAAGACCCTGTTCGAAGCGCCCCCCCTGGGCGAGCAGGAGCGGATGGTCGAGGCGATCCTTTTCGCCAGCGCCGAGCCCGTCACCCTGGCCACCCTGACCGAACGCATGCCCCATGGCTGCGACCCGGCCGAGGCGCTGGTCACCCTGCGCCGGCGGTATGAGGGGCGGGGGGTGAATATTGTCCGCGTCGGCGATGCCTGGGCCTTCCGCACCGCGGCCGATCTGGGCCATCTGATGCACAAGGAAGCGGTCGAGACACGAAAACTTTCCCGCGCGGCCATCGAAACTCTGGCGATCATCGCCTATCATCAGCCGGTGACCCGCGCCGAGATCGAGGAAATCCGCGGCGTGGCGGTCAGCCGCGGCACCATCGACCAGCTGCTCGAGATGGAATGGATCCGCCTTGGCCGCCGCCGCATGACGCCGGGCCGCCCGGTGACCTTCGTGGTCACGCAAGGGTTTCTGGACCATTTCGGTCTGGAATCCGCGCGCGACCTGCCGGGGATCAAGGAACTGCGCGCCGCGGGCCTGCTGGACAGCCGGCCCCTGCCGGGCAGCAGCGCGGCGCAGGACGAAGAAGAGGCCCAGACGGGCCAGAGCGAATTGTTCGAGGACTGACCATGGACCTGAACCGCATCATCAACATGATCGTGAACACCTTCGTCCGGCGTGCCGTGAACGGGGCGATCAACACCGGGATCGACTATGCCGCGCGCCGCGGCAAGGCGCCCGAAGACATGACGCCCGAGGAACGGGCGCAGGCGCAGGACGCGAAGAAGACCGCACAGCGTGCCCGCAAGATGCAGCGGGCCAGCCGCCGGCTGTTCTGATCGGGCGGGTTTCGACGGAAACCCCACTTTCTTCTGCCCCGGAGCAAAGCGTGAGCCACGCCCGGGCAATGCCCGACCGCCCCCTTGGGCGGGCATTCCGCACCGGCATCAAGACGCGCGGCGTTGGCTGTTCCTGAACCATAAATCAAGGGGCTCAGGCCTCGGCTGCCCACCCGGCGGCCGGGCCTTGCCCTGTCGTGCCGCCAATGGCCCGTAGGGTGCGTGCTTGCACGCACCCTGCCTGACGTTACCCCCGGCCGCGACGGCCGCCGCGGCGGCCACCGGCGGCCTGGCTGGCGGCGGCGCTGGCTTCGGCAAAGGTCATGCCGCCTTCGACCGCTTCCAGCACCTTGGCAAAGCGGATCCACTCACCACCATTGGCATCGTGGTTCATCAGGAAGTTGGCGGCGCGGATCGCCTCCATCTCCTGCTGGCGCACGGGGTTCATGATGGCGCTGGTCATGCCCGCCCCGATCGCCATGGGCAGGAAGGCGCCGTTGATGCCGTGGCGGTGCGGCAGCCCGAACGAGATGTTCGAGGCGCCGCAGGTGGTGTTCACGCCCAGCTCTTCACGCAGACGGCGGACCAGCGCGAACACCTGTTGCCCGGCCGAAGCCATGGCGCCCACCGGCATCACCAGCGGATCGACCACGATGTCATGGGCCGGAATGCCGAAATCGGCGGCGCGTTCGACGATCTTCTTCGCCACGGCAAAGCGCACATCGGGGTCGGGCGAGATGCCGGTGTCGTCGTTGGAAATCGCCACGACCGGCACGTTGTATTTCTTGACCAGCGGCAGAACCAGTTCCAGTCGCTCTTCTTCCCCCGTCACCGAGTTCAGAAGCGGCCGCCCCTCACAGGCCATCAGGCCGGCTTCCAGCGCGCCGGGAACCGAACTGTCGATGCAGAGCGGCACGTCCACCGTCTGCTGCACGATCTCGATCAGCGCCTTCATCAAGGGCGGCTCGACGAAATTGTTGTCTGCATAGCGGGGGTCTTCGGCCATCTTGTTGGTAAAGACCGCGCCCGAGTTCACATCCAGCACCGTCGCCCCGCAGGCCACCTGCTCCAGCGCGTCCTTGATGACGGTTTCGTAATTGCCGGCCTCAAGCTCGGCCGCCAGTTTCTTGCGGCCGGTGGGGTTGATCCGCTCGCCGATGACGCAGAAGGGTTCATCGAAACCGATGATCACGGTTTTCGTTTTGGATTCCAGGACGGTGCGGGTCATTCTTCAGCCTTTTTCTTATGCGTTCGCGGGGCGGCCCGAAGCGCCGCCGTTGTCGGTGACCCATTGGGCATTGGTCTTGATGCCACCCAGCGGGAAGAAATGCACCTGTTCGATGCCGAAGCCGGGGTTGGCGGCCTTGTGCGCGGCCAGACCTTCCAGAACCTCGGTCGGCTCGTAGGGCAAGAGAAGCTTGGTCACGTCCATCGCGCGCTTCTGCAACACGCGCAGGCTGGGGCCCACGCCGCAGGCGATGGCGAACTTGATCAGGGTCTGCAGCTTGGCCGGGCCGGCGATGCCGATATGCACCGGCAGCTTCACGCCCTCGGCCTGAAGGCGGTTCACCCAGTCGATCACCGGCTGGGCTTCAAAGCAGAACTGCGTCGCCATGGCCATCTGCGCATCGGTGCGCTCGGCAAAGGCGGATTTCCAGCGCGCGGCCTCCATCACCATGCGGTCGGAGCCGTCGGGGTCGATGTCCTTGTTGCCTTCGGGGTGGCCGGCGACATGCAGGCGCTGGAACCCGTCAAAGGCGCCCGATTCCAGAAGCTGCATCGAGGTCGCAAAATCGCCCACCGGCTGCGCCACGCCGCCGGCCAGCAGCAGCCCCTGCTTCACGCCGGCATCCTTGTAACGCGCCACCCAGTCCTGCAGCGTGGCCTTGTCGCGGATGATGCGCGCGGGGAAATGCGGCATCACGTCATAGCCCTCGGCGCCGATGCGGCGGGCGGTGGCCACCATGTCCTCGATCGGCGTGCCGTCGATATGGGCGATGTAAACCCGGGTGCCCCTGGGCAGAAGCGCGCGGAAATCTTCGACCTTCTCGGCGGTGCGGGGCATCACCTCGATGGAATAGCCTTTCAGGAAGGCCTCAAGCGCGGCATTGCCGGGCTGGGCCGCTTCCTTGGTGTCCTTGCGGAAGAAACTCAGAGCCATCGCTTACTCCTTCGGGGTTGCCCAGCCTTCGGCGGCGATCAGCGCCTTCAGGCGGTCCGTGTCGAATTCGGCCTCAAGCCGGTCCGCCTCGGCACGGGCGATGGCGTCGGGATCGCCTTCGACCTCGTAGGGCGGCGCCTTGCGCCATTCGGCCAGATAGGAATCGGTGTCGCGCGCGCCGATCTTCATCGCGCAGCGGTCGATCGCCTGTTCAAAGCGTTCGCTCAGCTGCACCTTCGATCCGCGCCGCCCCTTGCCGACGATGACCTGGGCCGGAATGTCGCGCCAGCAGACAATCGTCACATCGGGCATTGGCTGATTCCCTCTTGCCGTTTGACCCCGTTCTAGTCGCCCGTCCGCGACAGGCAGGGTCGGTTTTCGACATGGGCCGTGTCGCTAGCGACCCACCCCGCAGCCCAATGCCACGAAGCGGGGGATTCGGGCCAGAGCCCGTGATCGGAGAAGTTTTCATGACTGTCATGAACATCTTTTGCGACATCGGTGCGTCAGCGCAGGGCAGGGCGCTTGCAAGCCCCCCCATGCGGCGTTACCTTTAACCCAACCACATATGGAGGGCGGCGATGACGCCCGAGCGTCCCAGGGGAGCGGACGCGAAACTGCTTGCGGTCGAGGCCCCCAAGGGGGTTTCCCGCCGGGCTGAGCCGTCTGCCCCCCACGAACAGCGGTCCGGGCGGCTTTATGCCGCCGTGGACCTTGGCACGAATTCGTGCCGCATGCTGATTGCCCAGCCCCGGGGCAGTCAGTTTCAGGTCGTGGACAGCTTTTCCAAGACGGTGCAGCTGGGCGCGGGGCTTGAGGCGTCGGGCCGCCTCAGCCGCGCCTCGATGGGCCGCACGATTCAGGCGCTGAAGATCTGCCAGAAGAAGATCGAGGGCCATGCCGTCGGCCGCATGCGCCTTGTCGCCACCGAAGCCTGCCGGCGGGCGCGCAACGGCAAGGATTTCATGCGCCAGATCCGCCGCGAAACCGGGCTGAACGTTGAAATCATCCCGGCCGAGGAAGAGGCGCGGCTGGCGGTGATTTCCTGCGCGCCCCTTGTCACCGCGCCGACCGAGCAGCTTCTGGTCGTCGATATCGGCGGGGGATCGACCGAGCTTGTGTGGATCGACCTGTCGGGCGTGGCGCCCGAAGACCGGTCGCGCGCCATCATGCGGCTGCACCGCGGCTTTCACGGCCAGCCCGTCGGCGGCGCGCGGGTGGTGGACTGGATCAGCGTTCCCCTTGGCGTGGCCACGCTGAAAGACCAGTTCGCCGATGTCGAAGATGACGGCGCGCGCTTTGCGCTGATGAGCTGGTTTTTCGAGGAAAATCTCGCCTCGTTCAGCCCCTACAACGCCCAGAACCCGCGTGAGGGGTTTCAGATCATCGGCACTTCGGGCACCGTTACCACGGTGGCGGCCAGTCACCTGAACCTGCGCCGCTATGACCGGACCAAGGTGGACGGGCTGCAGATGACCAGCGACCAGATCGACAGCGTGATCCGCGACTATCTGGCGCTTGGCCCCGAAGGGCGCCGCACCGATCCGCGCATCGGCCGCGACCGCCACACGCTGATCATGTCGGGCGCCGCAATCCTGCAGGCGCTGATGCGCATCTGGCCGACCGACCGCCTTTCGGTGGCCGACCGTGGCCTGCGCGAGGGGCTGCTTTATGCCCAGATGAGCGCCGATGGCGTTCTGGAAGACGGACCGAACCTATGACCGAGAAGAACACCTCTGGCCGTGGCCAGCGAGAGCTGCGCGTGCGGGTCAAGACCGCCAAGGGGCGCAAGCTGTCGTCCACGCTCTGGCTGGAACGCCAGCTAAACGATCCTTACGTCCAGCGCGCCAAGCGCGAAGGCTATCGCGGCCGCGCGGCCTACAAGATCCTTGAGCTGGATGACAAATACGGCTTCCTGAAACCCGGCGCCCGGGTGGTGGACCTGGGCTGCGCGCCGGGCGGCTGGTGCCAGGTGGCGGTGGTGCGGGTGAATGCGCTGGGGCAGAACCCGAAAAAGCCGGTCGGCACCGTGCTGGGCGTCGATCTGCAAGAGGTTGAGCCGATTGCCGGGGCCGAGATTCACCAGCTCGATTTTCTCGCCGACGATGCCGACGAAAAGGTGAAGACCTGGCTCGGCGGCCCCGCCGATGTGGTGATGAGCGACATGGCGGCGGCGGCCAGCGGCCACAAGGGCACCGACCACCTGCGGATCATCGCGCTGGTCGAAGCGGCGCTGGCCTTTGCCTTTGACGTGCTGGAAGACGGCGGCACCTTCGTGGCCAAGGTGTTGGCCGGCGGCGCCGAGAACGAGATGCAGACGCTTCTGAAGAAAAGCTTCCGCAAGGTGGCGAATGTGAAGCCCCCCGCCAGCCGCGCCGACAGTTCCGAGAAATTCGTGGTCGCCATGGGCTTTCGCGGCCGGGGCGGTCAGTCCGATCAGGATGACGACGCGGCATAGGGCCCGAATCCGCCGGTCCGGGGTTCGCTGGGCGGCAACAATCCGCCGGTGCGGAAACGCGAAAGGCGCCCCGCGGGGCGCCCGTTCGTTCAAATCTTTTTGATTTTGCGGGGGCTCAGCCGCCCCAGGTGCGGACCGGGCCGCAGTCCATATGGACGAAGTTCGACCGCGAATAGGTGCCCACGCCGCCGCCCGAACAGGCCTTGGCCGCACGCGCCATCTGCCCGACCGAGCGCGACTTCAGCCGCAGGTCGGCCGCCTGGCCCTTCATGTGCAGCGAGTTCTTGGCAACGCCCGACGACTTCGACCGCAGCATCGCATTGGTGGCCGGGCTGCGGTAGCCCGACAGAAGCATGTAAGGTTCGTTCACGTCCATCAGACGGTGGGCGGCCGCCATCACGTCGAAGTTGCGGGCATCCATCTTCAGCGTCTGGTCATTGCGCCAGTCACGCATGAAGTGATTGATTTCCTTCAGAACTTCGGGAATGTATTCGCCTTCGATCCAGTAGATCGTGTCGATGGATTCCCCGGTCCGCCCCGAATACATGCGGATCCGGCGCACATCGCCCGCACCACGCAGAAGCCCGAAAGCGTTGGAGTAGGTGGGGGCTGCGACAACCGCCGTAGCAGCGAAAATTCCCAGAATTCCCCGCCGCGAAATCACCGACTTGCCCGTATCTGCCATTCTAGCCTGTCCCGTAACTGGTCTTCGACCACCTTGCGCGGCGGTTCTGCGCATCATCCCCAGATGCAGCGCCGTTATGACACGGAACGCCCCGGGACCAAAGCGCAGAAACGCCCCCGCGACTCACCCTGTGGGCAATCGGCAAAAAATTGCTGAATACGGGCTGGCAAGGTGGGGAATTCCGCACGCTCTTCGGCGGTGCCGGGCGGGCAACAATCGTGGCGGCGATGCCGCAGCGGGCGGGAAGGGGGCTTGCGGGCGGTTTACAGGGGGCGGGAATTCACCGAAACTTCGCTGAAAATCGCTTGCAGCCCACAGGATTGCCCGTGACCAGAGCCTTTCTTGCCCGCCCGACGCGCCCCCTGCGTGCCCTTCTTGCCGCAAGCGCGCTTGGGCTTCTGCTGGCCGGAGGGGGGCAGGCCGAGGTTGCGCTGACCTCATCCTTCACGCGCTCGGTGGCCGAGGCGGCGGCGGCGGATGATGCGATTGCCGCCTTCTACCGGCTGCGCGACTATCAGACCATCTGGACCGGCCCCGCCGATGCCACCCGGCGCGAGGCTTTCCTGACCGCGCTGGCCGGCGCATCGGCGCAGGGCCTGCCCGCCGGCCGCTACGGGCGTGAGGCGCTGATTGCCGCCTTCCGTCAGGCGGTGACCGAGGGCGACCGTGGCCGTCTGGAAGTGGCGATGAGCCGCGCCTTCGTCGCCTTCGCCGGCGATCTTGAGGCAGGCGCCATCGACCCGAAATCGGTGGACCGCACCATCGTCCGCGAGATTGACCGCCCCGGCGCCGTTCAGCTTCTGGCCGGGCTGATGGGGTCGGACCCCTGGGCTTTCTTCGCGGGCCTTGGCCCCGATGCCCCCGAATATGCCCATCTGATGCGCGAGAAGTTCCGGCTTGAGGCCGCCATCGCCGCCGGCGGCTGGGGCGCGAAGGTGCCGGGCACGCTGAAGCCGGGCGATACCGGGGCGGGCGCCGTGGCGCTGCGCGACCGGCTGGTGGCGCTGGGGTATCTGGGCCATTCGGCCGCCGGCAGCTTTGACCGCGCCATGGTCCGCGCCGTGCAGCGCTATCAGGCCGACAACGGCATCACCCCCGACGGCGTGGTGGGCGAGGCGACGCTGGCCGCGCTGAACACCCCCGCCGAAGAACGGCTGGAATCGGTGGTCGTGGCGCTGGAGCGGCTGCGCTGGATGGGCGAGACCCCGCGCGGCGACCGGCATATCTGGGTGAACCTTCCCGATTTCACGGCGAAGATCGTCGATCAGGGCGCGGTGACCTTCCAGACCCGCGCCGTCATCGGCAAGAACGTCCCCGACCAGCGGACGCCCGAGTTTTCCGACCAGATGGAATACATGGTGGTCAACCCCTCGTGGGGGGTGCCGCGGTCGATCATCGTCAAGGAATACCTGCCGCTTCTGCAGCGCAACCCCAATGCCGTCAGCCATCTTCAGGTGATCGACAGCCGGGGCCGCGTGGTGTCGCGGGGCGCAGTGAACTTTGCGGCCTATTCGGCGCGGTCCTTCCCCTTTTCGATGCGCCAGCCGCCGTCGGACGGCAATGCGCTGGGGAAGGTGAAGTTCATGTTCCCCAACCAGTACAACATCTATCTGCACGACACGCCCTCGAAAAACCTTTTCGCGCATGAGGTGCGGGCCTATTCGCACGGCTGCATCCGGCTGGGCGACCCCTTCGACTTTGCCTATACGCTGCTGGCCCGGCAAAGCGCCGACCCCAAGGCGACCTTCGGGCAGGAACTGGCGGGCGGGCGCGAGTCTCAGGTGAACCTCGATGTGAAGGTGCCGGTGCATCTGGTCTATTTCACCGCCTGGCCGAATGCGCGCGGCGCCGTGGGCTACCGCAATGACATCTACGGCCGTGACGCCGCGATATTCCGGGCGCTGACCGAAGCCGGGGTGGTCTTGGACGCGGTTCAGGGCTAATCCTTCGGCCATAGCCGGAGGAGCCTGCCATGCCCCATTCGATCGCTGAAATCGCCGCCGCTCTGGGGGCCGAGGCCGCGGGCGATCTGTCGCTGCGCGTCACCTGCGCGGCGGAACCGGCCAGCGCCGGCCCCGATGCGCTGGCCCTGGCGATGGACCCGAAATACGCCGCCGGTCTGGCGCAGGGGCAGGCGCGGGCGGCCATGCTGTGGCCCGGCGCCGACTGGCAGGGGATGGGGCTGCAGGCGGCAATCTTTGCCCCGCGCGGGCGGCTGGCCATGGCGGGCCTGTCGCGGCTGATGGACCCCGGCCCCGATCTGGCCCCCGGCATCCACCCCATGGCGGTGATCGACCCCACGGCGCAGATCGGCGAAGGCGCGGCCATCGGCCCCTTCGTGGTGATCGGCCGGGGCGCGGTTCTGGGCGCGCGGGCGCGGATCGCCAGCCACGTCTCGGTGGCCGAAGGCGCGCGGATCGGCGATGACGCGCTGATCCTGCAGGGCGCGCGGATCGGGGCGCGGGTGGTGATCGGTGACCGCTTCATCTGTCAGCCCGGCGCGGTGGTGGGATCGGACGGCTTTTCCTTTGTCACCGCCGAAAAATCGGGGGTCGAGGAAATCCGCGCCACCCTTGGCCAGCGCGCCGAGATCAGGGCGCAGAACTGGCACCGGATTCACAGTCTGGGCGCGGTCACCATCGGCGATGATGTGGAAATCGGCGCCAATGCCTGCATCGACCGCGGCACGATCCGCGACACGGTGATCGGGCGGGGCACCAAGCTCGATAACCTCGTCCATGTCGGCCATAACGTGCAGGTGGGCGAGGACACGCTTCTGTGCGGTCAGGTGGGCATTGCCGGATCGACGCGCATCGGCAACCGGGTGGTGTTGGGCGGGCAGGTCGGCGTGGGTGACAACCTGTTCGTCGGCGATGACGTGATCGCGGGCGGCGCGACCAAGATCCTGACCAACGCCCCGGCAGGGCGGGTGCTGCTGGGCTATCCGGCGGTGAAGATGGAAAGCCATGTCGAGATTCAGAAGGCGCTGCGCCGTCTGCCCCGGCTGGCCGCGCGGGTGGCGGAACTGGAAAAGATCGTCGGGGCGTCATCTTCCGGTGACTGAACCGTCACAATCCGTGGCATAAGCACTCGGACGACAGAAGGAGAGCGGCATGAGCGCAACCGTGGCCGACAGGGTGATCGGGATCATCGCCGAACAGGCGGTGCTGGACCGGTCCGACGTGAAACCCGAGGCGACGCTTGCCGAACTGGGGATCGACAGCCTTGGCCTTGTCGAGGCGATCTTTGCCATCGAGGAAACCTTTGACATCTCGGTTCCGTTCAACGCCAACGAACCGGGGCAGGGCGATTTCGACATCTCGTCGGTCGCCGCCATCATCCGCGCGGTCGAGGGGCTGATCGCCGCAAGATGAGGCGCGTGGCCATCACCGGGGCGGGCACGGTCAATCCGCTGGCCGCCGATGTGGCGGGCACCTTCGCCGCCATGGCCGCCGGGCGCTGTGCCATCGGACCGCTGGACATCCGCGACGCCGACCGCCTGTCGGTGCAGATCGGCGCGCAGGTAAAGCACTTTACCCCCGAGGATCATTTCGACAAGGCGCAACTGGGCATGCTGGACCGCTTCGCGCAATTCGCGCTGGTTGCGGCGCGGCAGGCGGTGGCGCAGTCCGGCCTGCGCTTCGATCCGGCGCTGGCGCTGCGGTCGGGGGTGGTGATGGGCACGGCGGGCGGCGGCCTTGGCACCTCGGACGACAGCTATCGCACGGTTTATGAAGAGGGGAAGAACCGCGTCCACCCCTTCACCGTGCCGCGTCTGATGATGAACGCCGCCGCCAGCCATATCTCGATGGAGATGGGGCTGCAGGGGCCGGTCTTCAGCGTGGCCACCGCCTGCTCGTCATCCAACCACGCGATGGGGCTGGCCTTCCAGATGGTCCGCTCGGGCGCCGCGCCGGTGATGCTGGCGGGGGGCGCCGAGGCGATGCTGTGCTTCGGCGGCATCAAGGCGTGGGAGGGTTTGCGCGTCATGGCCAAGGATGCCTGCCGCCCCTTCTCGGCCGACCGTCAGGGCATGGTGCAGGGTGAAGGTGCGGCGGTCTTCGTCTTTGAAGACTGGGATCACGCCAGGGCGCGCGGCGCGACCATTCTGGCCGAGGTTGCGGGTTTCGCCATGTCTTCCGACGCGGGCGATATCGTCATGCCCTCGGCCGATGGCGCGGCGCGGGCGATGGCGGGGGCGCTGGCCGATGCGGGACTAGCGCCTGCGGCGGTGGACTACATCAACGCCCACGGCACCGGCACGGCGGCGAACGACCGCACGGAATGCGCGGCGGTGCGGCAGGTCTTCGGCGCCCATGCCGACCGGCTGATGATGTCTTCGACCAAATCCATGCACGGCCATCTGATCGGCGCGACCGGCGCGGTGGAACTGCTGGCCTGCCTGATGGCGCTGCGCGACGGCGTGGTGGCGCCGACCGTGGGCTTTCGTGAGCCTGACGCAGATTGCGCCTTGGACATCGTGCCCAATGCCGCCCGGCGGGCGAAGGTGAAGGTCGCCCTGTCGAACGCCTTCGCCTTTGGCGGGCTGAACGCGGTGATCGCGCTGAAACGCGCCTAGGGCCGATGGCGAAATGCAAACGCCCCGCCGGGGGCGGGGCGCTGGTGTTGGCGGAACGGGCGGCTCAGTTCGCCGGTTTCGCCGTGGCCGCGACGGCCTCGAAGCCGGCCGTAAAGCCCTTCAGCGAAATCGCCAGCTCCACCTTCTTCTCCGGCGCGGCGAAGGGGACGATGGTCATGACCGCCTTGGCGCCCTTCTTGAACTGGGTGATCTCTTCGGGAAGGAAGCCGATGCGGGCGACGCAGCCGATCTGGCCGCAGGTGGTGTAGGGGTAGATCTTCGGCTGGGTCCCGTCGATGGCGATCGACAGATTCGCCGTCAGCAGGGTTTCCAGCGGCACGATCACGGTGGCGCCGGCCTGGGCCTGACCGCCGGGGGGCAGCGGGAACATGCTGATTTCAGCCACCGAATTGCCTTCGCCGTCCTTCAGCAGCTGATACAGCTCGCAGGGGTCAGACCCGTCTTCGGTCTTGAAGCAGCGCTGTTCCCACTGCTCAAAGCTGGCGGCCAGATACATCTCGCCCACGGCGGCGGTTTCCTTGGTCTTCGGCCCGACCGGGGTGCCAAGGCTCAGCTCGTCGCCAGGCACGGGTGCTTCGGCCGGGGCTTCGGGGGCGGTTTCCTGCGCAAGGGCGGCGCCGGCCAGCGTCAGGCCAAGGCCGATGGCAAGGGCAAAGGGACGGTAAGAGAGCGTCATCGACATCACTGTCATTTCCTTGTTGATCGGCGCCCGCCTTAGCATGGGTGGCGGCCGGAGTCAGGTGGGAAAAGCCCGCCTCACGCGGTTGCGCACGGGAAAGCGCCGATGGCATCGGGGGCCGCAGGGGCAGGGCCCTAAATGACGAAAAGGGCCGGAAATCCGGCCCTTTTGCGATGGCATTTTTTGCTCCCTGTCGGACTGGCCGACTTCATGACGCAGACGCTACGGTTCTTTCACATGGCCGTCAACTGGGATTCTCGTGAACGCTGCGTGACGAAATTCCGAAAAAAAGCCGCGCCTTTTCAAGGGCGCGGCCAGTCAACAGGGAGGAAGCCGGCGCTGCCGCCATCGCGCAACGGCCGGCTGTTGAACCCTTGCACGAAAGGGTTAAGGATAGCTTTCAACGGTGTGACAGGGGTGCGGCATGGACGGAACGATCTTTGTGGGCGGCGGCGGTGAGGGCTATGGCACGCCCCAGAGCCTGCTTCTGAAATATGCCAACCGTCACGGGCTGATCGCGGGGGCCACCGGCACCGGCAAGACGGTGACGCTGCAGATCCTGGCAGAGGGCTTTTCCGCCGCCGGGGTGCCGGTCTTCATAGCCGATGTGAAGGGCGATCTGGCGGGGCTGGCCATGGCCGGCTCGGCCGGGGGCAAGCTGCATGAGGCCTTCGTGAAGCGCAGCCAGACCATCGGGCTGGACCTGCAGTATCGCGCCTTCCCGGCGGTGTTCTGGGATCTGTTCGGCGAACAGGGCCACCCGATCCGCGCCACGGTGGCCGAGATGGGGCCGCTGCTTCTGTCGCGGCTTCTTGATCTGTCCGAACCGCAGGAGGGCGTCTTGAACGTGGCCTTCCGGCTGGCCGATGATGAGGCGCTGCCGCTTCTGGACCTGAAGGATCTGCAGGCGCTGCTGGCCTTCATCGCCGAGAATGCTGATCAGATTTCGGGGCGTTACGGGCTGGTCTCCTCGACCTCGGTCGGTGCCATCCAGCGCCGGCTTCTGGTGCTGGAGAATGAGGGCGCGGCGCAGATGTTCGGCGAACCGGCGCTGGACCTAGCCGACCTGATGCGCTGCGATGCCGCGGGGGCGGGGATGGTGAACATTCTGGCCGCCGACAAGCTGATGCAGTCGCCCCGGCTTTATGCGACCTTCCTTCTGTGGCTGCTGTCGGAACTCTTTGAAAACCTTCCCGAAGTGGGTGACCCCGACAAGCCGAAGCTGGTCTTCTTCTTCGACGAGGCGCATCTGTTGTTCGCCGATGCGCCCAAGGTGCTGGTGTCAAAGGTCGAACAGGTGGCGCGGCTGATCCGGTCCAAGGGGGTGGGGGTTTATTTCATCACCCAGAACCCCGCCGACGTGCCCGAGGTGATCCTGGGCCAGCTGGGCAACCGGGTGCAGCACGCGCTGCGCGCCTTCACCGCCAAGGACCAGAAAGACCTGGCCAAGGCGGCCGAGACCTATCGCCCCAATCCCCGCTTTGCCATTGATGAGGCGATCCGCGATGTCGGCACCGGTGAGGCCGTGACCTCGTTCCTTGAGGCCAAGGGCATTCCCGGCATGGCCGAGCGCACGCTGGTCCGCCCGCCCTCCAGCCATCTGGGCCCGATCCCGGCCGAGGCCCGGGCAGAGGTGATGGCGGCCTCGGGCATGGGGGCGAAATACGACCGGACCATCGACCGCGACAGCGCCTGGGAACGGCTGCGGGCGCGGGCGGCGCAATCCTCGGATGCGGCCGCCGAAGAGGATGCGCGGGCCGGGGGCGACGAGGATCGCGAGTTCAGCCGCGCCCGCCGCTGGGATGGCGGCCGCAGCACACCGCCCGCGGACGAGCCGCCCGCCCGCAAGACCACCACCAGCCGCCGCACCGACAGCGTGGGCGACGTGCTGGTGAAAAGCTTCGCAAGGCAGTTGGGCACCAAGGGCGGTCAGGCCGTGGTGCGGGGCATTCTGGGCACGTTCTTCGGCAAGCGTTAGGGCGGCGGTTTCGGGACCACGCACCCGACGGCGTCCGGGCGGGATAAGGCGAGGCACCGCCTCGCCCCGCCCGCGCGCGACGGTTCAACCGGAGACACTGCGGCACGCGAAACGAGAGGCCAGCACCCGACCAGGCGGGCGAGAAGCGCCCGCCATGGGCGGGTCGGGCGCTGGCCGGGGGCTTTGGGCCCCCGACCGGTCAGGTTGCCGATGTTGGGAAGTGGCGAAGGCGATGGCCTTCGCCATGGCGTGCGGGCAAGCACCCCCGGGGGGCGCAACCGCGAGGCGCGGGAATTGCGCGGAATGCAGCCCAAGGTTCAGCCCATTGCCGTCTTTGTGGCCCAATTTGGCCAGTTTTCCGGGCGATAGCCGGAAAAGGTGGCAGCAGGGGCGGGCATCGGCATGGCACTGACGGCGGCAGAGCAATATCTCATCGAACTGATCAACCGGGCGCGGCTGGACCCGACGGCCGAGGTCGCGCGCTATGGCGTGGGGCTGAACACCGGGCTGAACCCCGGCACAATCGACGGCACGCCAAAGCAGCCGCTGGCCTATGACCCGACGCTCGACGCTTCGGCGACGGGGCATTCGCTGTGGATGCTGGCCAATGACATCTTCTCGCATACCGGCGCCGGCGGAAGCTCGCCCTACCAGCGGGCGATGGCGGCGGGCTTTTCCGGCTATGGCGTGGGCGAGAACATCTCATGGCGCGGCTCGACCGGCTCGATCGACGCCAACAGCCTGATCGGCCAGCAGCACGGCGATCTGGTGGTCAGCGCCGGCCACCGCGTGAACATCATGAGCCCGACCTACACCCTGATCGGCGTCTCGCAGGAGGTCGGCGTCTTCACCTCGGGGCGCAATTTCAACGCCTCGATGGTGACCGAGAATTTCGGCCGCACCACCCAGAATTACCTGACCGGCGTGACCTTTACCGACACCGACCGCGACGACTTCTATTCGATCGGCGAGGCGACGGGCGGCACCAGTTTCACCGTGGGCGGCCGCACCGTGCGCAGCAGCGACACCGGCGGTTATACTGCGCTGTTGCCTGACACGGACGGTCCGATCAAGGTGGCGGGCGTGGTGAACGGCAAGAAGTTCAGCGTCCTGGTCGATGGCGACGGCGAGAACATCAAGCTTGACCTGATCAACGGCCGCTACTGGGCCAGTTCGGCCGACATCACCCTGGGCGGCGGCATCCAGGTGGTGCGGCTTCTGGGCGCCGCCAATCTGAACGCCACCGGCAACGTGGCCAACAACGACCTGATCGGCAACCGCGGCGCCAATGTGCTGAACGGGCTAGCGGGGGATGACCGGCTGTTCGGCCGGCTGGGCTATGACACGCTTTACGGCGCCGACGGCAATGACACGCTGATGGGCGAGGCGGGCTGCGACGTGCTGAACGGCGGCGGCGGCAATGACGTGCTGAACGGCGGGGCCGATGGCGACCGGCTTCTGGGCGGGATCGGCGATGACATGCTGATCGGCGGTCTGGGGCCGGATACGTTCATCTTCGCCCCCGGCGCCGGCGATGACGTGATCGCCGATTTCTCGCGGGCCGAACGGGACGTGCTGCGCTTTGACGATGCGCTGTGGGCGAACCAGCGGCTGACGGCCGAAGAGGTCGTGCAGCGCTATGCCGCGGTCGAAGGCGGCGATGTGATCTTCAGCTTCGCCGACGGCACCTCGGTCCGGCTGGACGGCGTGACCACGACCACGGGTCTGGCGGCGGTGATCGAGATCGTCTGAGCGGCGGATGCGGACGCCGGGCCGGGCGGGACGCGGTGTAGGTGATGGCCTTCGCCATTCCATCCGGGACTGTGCGTGGGGACCACGCACCCTACGGTCGCCGCGCGGATGTCTTCCGTAGCGCCCCGCTACAGCGGCCGGATCCGCAGCCGGGCTACCCGGTTGTCGCGGCGCGACAGTACCTCGAACCGGAAGCCGTGAAAGCTGAAGGCCTGCCCCTCGGCCGGGATCATCTGCGCTTCGTGGATGACCAGCCCGGCCACTGTGTTCGCCTCATCATCGGGCAGCGCCCAGTCCATCGCGCGGTTCAGGTCGCGGATGGTCATGGCGCCATCGACCAGCCAGCCCCCGGTCTCATCCCGTTTCAGACCGGATTCGCGCGCGACCACGTCATGCTCGTCGGTGATCTCGCCGACGATCTCTTCCAGAATATCCTCCAGCGTGATCAGCCCGCGCAGCGCGCCATATTCATCGACCACCAAGGCGAAATGCGTGCGCCGCTTGAGGAATTCGCGCATCTGTTCGTCCAGCGCCGTGGTCTCGGGGATGAAATAGGGCTTCATCGCCACCTTCACCAGATCAAGCCCCGCCAGCCCCGCCTCATCGCGGCTGAGCCGATCCACCTCGCGCCAGAGATCCTTCACATGGATCACGCCCAGCACATTCTCGGCCTCGCCGCGATAGACCGGCAGGCGCGAAAAGGACGACGCCAGAACCTGCCGCAGCACCGCCTCGGGCGGGCTGTCAGCGTCGATCATCTCGATCCGGCTGCGGTGGCGCATGATCTCTTCCACCGTCCGGTGCCCAAGGTCCAGCGCCCCCAGAAGCCGGTCGCGGTCATCCTTCGCCATCGCCCCGCCCGAATGGCCAAGGGCGATGGCCCCGGCGATATCGTCGCGCAGCGCCTCATGCGCCCGGTCGGGGCTGAGCGGCATGGCAAGGCGGCGGCAGAGGGCGGCAAGGCGGGAAAAGACGGACATGGCCCTTGAAAGACCAAGCCGGCCGGCCGGTCAAGGGCCACCCGCCCGGACCCCCGGTATCATCGCACGATCATCGCACGATCATCGCACGGACCTTGCGGATTTTTCGCGCGAAGCCCCTTGCACCCCGCAAGGCGCTTCGCTAAACACCGCCGCACGGTTGGGGCGTCGCCAAGTGGTAAGGCAGCGGTTTTTGGTACCGCCATACCTAGGTTCGAATCCTAGCGCCCCAGCCAAACTTTCCTGACATGTGACGCCGCGAATTCAAGGGCTTGGGCCTTTGCCTGCGCCTTCGCACTGCCGGCCGCCGATGGCGCTGGACGCAAGGGCGCCGCGCCGTTATGGGGCCTTATGGAACAGGTGGATGTGGCGGTTCTGGGGGCGGGCGCGGCCGGGCTGATGGCCGGGATCGAGGCCGCGCGCCGTGGCCGCCGGGTGGTGGTGATCGACCATGCCAAGGCCGCGGGCGAGAAGATCCGCATCTCGGGCGGCGGGCGCTGCAACTTCACCAACACCGGCATCGCGCCCGACCGCTTCCTGTCGCAGAACCCCCGCTTCGCGCTTTCGGCGCTGAAACGCTATACCCAGTGGGACTTCATCGCGCGGATCAATGCGGCCGGCATCGCCTGGCATGAAAAGACCCTGGGCCAGCTTTTCTGCGACGGGCCGGCGACGCAGGTCGTCGCCTTGCTGACCGGCGATCTGGCGGCGGCGGGGGGCGCGCTGTGGCTGGGCTGCAGCCTTGGCGCGGTGCGCCGGCTGGATCAGGGGTTCGAGGTTGAAACCGCCCGCGGCCCCCTGCGCGCGGCCAGCGTGGTGGTGGCAACCGGCGGCAAGTCGATCCCCAAGATGGGGGCGACCGGCCACGGCTACCGCATCGCCGAAAGCTTTGGCCTGCCGCTGGTCGAAACCCGTCCCGCGCTGGTGCCGCTGACCTTTGCCGAACAGGAGCTGGCGCGGCTTGCGCCCCTTGCCGGCCTGTCGCTGCCCGCCCGGGTGGGCTGCGGCAAGACCCGTTTTGACGAGGCGCTTCTTTTCACCCACCGCGGGCTTTCCGGCCCGGCGATCCTGCAGATCTCCAGCTACTGGCGCGAAGGCGAGGGGCTGGTGATCGACCTTCTGCCGGGGGGCGATGCGCCGGCCGCCCTTGCCCGCGCCAAGCGCGAACAGGGCAAGGCCGCGCTGCGCACCGTGCTGGCGCGGATGCTGCCCGAACGGCTGGCCCGCAGCATCGAGGATGACCTTGGCCTGACCGCACCGATGGCCGAGCTTTCCACCGCCACCCTGGACCGGATCGCCGCGCGGCTGCACCGGTGGCAGGTGACGCCGGTCGGAAGCGAGGGCTACCGCACCGCCGAGGTCACTTTGGGCGGCGTCGATACCCGCGCCCTCGACGGCCGCACGATGGAGGCGCGGGGCGTGCCGGGCCTATATTTCATCGGCGAGGTGGTGGACGTAACCGGCTGGCTGGGCGGCTACAATTTCCAGTGGGCCTGGTCTTCGGGTTGGGCAGCAGGGCAGGTGGCCTGACCGCCCGCCCCGGGCCGGCCGCGAAGAGGGGGCGCTGCCCCCTCGGGCCATCCGGCCCTCACCCCCGGGATATTTGGGGACAGATGAATGGCAAGGCGGCTTTCATCTGTCTGTAAATATCCTCGGGGGGTGCGGGGGGCGAAGCGCCCCCGCTGCAACGGTCAGGGTCTGGAGTGCATCTCTTTCAATCAGGTTCACCTGATTGAAAGAGATGCACAACATTTCCAACGGCTTGCCTGTCTTGGATCGCCTTCAATCTGAATCAGATTGAAGGCGATCCGCCCTAGCGCCGCCGGCGCCGCCCGCCTTCGCCGCCGCCCGAGGCGGTGTTGAAGCTGACATCGGGCAGCGTCACCACCTTGGAAAGCTCGGGGAAGGGATCGACCGCGTTCGGGATGGCTGAGGCATTGACGAAATGCTCCTGAAAGCGCGGCTCGATGGCGGTTTCCACCTTGTGGATGCGGTGAACCACCGCCTCGATCTGGTTGCGGGCGCCAACGTTGCACAGCGCGATCCGCGCGCCGGTGCCGGCGGCATTGCCGGCGCTGACCACTTTCGACAGAGGCACGTCGGGGATCATGCCCAGAACCATGGCGTGTTTCGGGCTGATATGGGCCCCGAAGGCGCCGGCCAACGTCACCTTCTCGACCCGCTCGACGCCCATCTCGTCCATCAACAGCCGCGCCCCGGCGTAAAGCGCCGATTTGGCCAGCTGGATGGCGCGGATGTCGCCCTGCGTCACCCAAATCTTCGGCCCGCCCTCGGCCGAGGCATCGTGCATCAGGTAGGAATGCGTGCGCCCGAACAGGACCGAACGCTGCGTGCCCACCTGATCGGGGCCGCCGATCAGGCCGCCGGCGTCCAGCAGGCCGGCCATCCGCATCTCGGCCACCGCCTCGATGATGCCCGAGCCGCAGATGCCGGTGATGCCGGTGGATTTCGTCGCTTCGGCAAAGCCCGGCTCATCCGACCACAGGTCGCAGCCGATGACGCGGAAGCGGGGTTCCTTGGTGACCGGGTCAATCTCGACCCGCTCGATGGCTCCGGGGGCGGCGCGCTGGCCCGAGGTGATCTGCGCGCCCTCAAAGGCCGGGCCGGTGGGGCTGGAACAGGCCAGAACCCGGCTGCGGTTGCCCAGAAGGATTTCGGCATTGGTGCCGACATCGACGATCAGCACCATTTCATCCGATTTGTCGGGCTCTTCCGACAGGGCGACGGCGGCGCAGTCGGCGCCGACATGGCCGGCGATGCACGGGAGCACATAGACCCGGGCGGCGCCGTGGATGTTGGTCAGGTCCAGATCGGCCGCATCCAGCGACAGGCTGCCCGAGGTGGCCAGCGCAAAGGGCGCCTGACCCAGCTCGACCGGGTCGATGCCCAGCAGGAGGTGGTGCATCACCGGGTTCATCACGAAGACCACCTCGAAGATCGCCTTCGGGTCCACCTTCGCCTCATCGGCGATGGCGCGGGCCAGCGCGTTGATCGCCTCGCGCACCGCGCGGGTCATCTCGGCATCGCCGCCGGGGTTCATCATGGCATAGGAAACCCGGCTCATCAGGTCTTCGCCAAAGCGGATCTGGGGATTCATCAGCCCGGACGAGGCCAGAACCGTCCCGTCGGTCAGGCTGCACAGATGCGCCGCGATGGTGGTCGAGCCAAGGTCGATGGCCAGCCCGTAAAGGCCGCCTTCGTGAAAGCCCGGATATACCTCAAGAATGCGGGGGCGGGTGTCGTGGTTGCCCTTGGTCAGCACGACCGTGGCCTTCCATTCGCCCTTGCGCAGCGCCGGTTGCAGGCGCGACAGCAGGGCCAGATCGGCAATCGGGTCTTCGACCTGCCACTGTTCGGCCAGCGCCCGCTTCAGCCGCTCGAAATCGCCGGTCGGTTCGTGCATGTCGGGCTCGGCCACCTCGACGAACAGGGCGCGGGTGGCCGGGTCCATCTCGATATGGCGCTCGGTCGCGGATTTGCGGATGACCTGCTTGTGAACCTGGCTTTCCGGCGGCACGTCGATGACGATGTCTCCCATCACCCGGGCCTGACAGCCCAGCCGCCGGCCCGGCGCCATGCCGCGCTTGGATTTGTAGCGCTCCTCGACCGCGTTCCACGGCGTCAGCGCGTCTTCGTCCACCGTGACGCCATGTTTCGGAAACTCGCCGTAGCCCGGGCTGATCTGGCATTTCGAGCAGATGCCGCGGCCGCCGCAGACCGAATCGAGATCAACCCCCAGTTGCCGCGCGGCGGTCAGCACCGGGGTGCCAAGTGCAAAGCGGCCCCGCTTGCCCGAAGGGGTGAAGATCACAAGCGCGTCGTCGGTCATGTCTGGTCCTTGGCTTCGGCGGGGGCTTCGGCGGGGAAGCTGTAGCGGATGTCGTCAAAGGAATCGGCGGCGAAGGTGTAGAACCATTTCAGCGGCTGGTCGGCCACCGGCACGCCATGCTGCGCGCCGCCCGGAATGAACAGCGCCACGCCGGGCGCCAGACGGTGGGGGGTGCCGTCGATCATCACCGTGCCTTCGCCCTCAAGCCCGAAATAGACCTCGGGCTGGGGATGGGAATGCAGCGCAAAGGTTTCGCCCGGCGCCATCAGCGCCACGCCGCAGACTATGCTGTCGGTCGGCGTCGCAGGGGCCGAGATCAGGGTGCGGAAACGGATGGTGCCGCGCGCCGGATTGCTCCAGCGCTCATCGGGGTGGGTGGCCGTATCCGCCGATATGGGTCGTGTTGCCATGGTCCGTCCTGCTCGCCCCTCCGTTCTAGGCCATGGGGCGGCGGGGGCAATGGCTGAAAGCGTCCTGTTTCGGACAGGTTGCGGCGGGGCGGGCGGCAATTTTCTTCGAAGAAAATTGCATGTTCCTTCGAAGGAACATGCAAAATCCTTGCAAGGATTTTGGTCAGCCCGGGCGGAACTGTTTTGCCAGTTTCAGACCCTGCCCCTGATAGTTCGAGGCGATGCCGGCGCCATAGAGCGTCTCGGGCCGTTCGGACATGCGTTCATAGACCAGACGGCCCACCACCTGCCCGTGTTCCAGCACGAAAGGCGCCTCGTGGCAGCGCACTTCCAGCACGCCGCGGCTGCCGGCGCCGCCTGCCGCCGCATGGCCGAATCCCGGGTCGAAGAAGCCCGCGTAATGCACGCGGAATTCGCCCACCATGGCCAGATAGGGCGCCATCTCGGCGGCGTAATCGGGCGGGATGGTCACCGCCTCGCGGCTGACAAGGATGTAGAAGGCGCCGGGGTCAAGGATGATGCGGCCGTCGGTGGCGCGCACTTCTTCCCAGAAGTCGCGGGCGGGGTAGTGGCCGATGCGGTCAAGGTCGATCACCCCGGTATGGGGTTTGGCGCGGTAGCCCAGTAGGTCGCCCGTCTCGGGCCGCAGATCGACCGAGAAGCCAAGACCTTCCGAAATCACCGCCTCGCCCGACACCAGCGGATCGGCCAGATGCAGCGCGCGCAACTCGGCATCCGACAGCACCGCCTGCCCCTGACGGAAGCGGATCTGGTTCAGCCGCTGCCCCGCCCTGACCAGCACCGAGAAGGACCGCGGGCA